>Ga0255343_1000275_pt1 | contig 90517 bp, 92 predicted proteins | sample wastewater_treat_4_FD_192413 | JGI IMG/M metagenome (GOLD analysis project Ga0255343, IMG submission 192413) | Wastewater microbial communities from Lulu Island WWTP, Vancouver, Canada - plant16 | ecosystem: Engineered > WWTP > Wastewater > Unclassified | place: Canada: Vancouver, British... | reverse complement strand
TATTATTAATAGATACTTATCAAGATACTTAAAATACTATAATGAAGAAAGATTACATCTTGGTATTAATCTAAAAACACCTAGTCAAATGATTGCTAAGTGTTGCCAAGCTATTGGATAGAAGACGATAAATACTTTAAATAACGAGAGTATGTATTATTTAAATTTCCATTTTTCTGTATTGTAGCGCTTCAGCAATATGTTCTGTTTTTATATTTTGAGAATTCTCTAAATCAGCTATTGTGCGCGCGACTTTTAATATTCTGAAATACCCACGGGCTGATAGATTATATTTTTCTATGGCAATGGATAATAGTTTCTTTGCTTCAATTGGAATTATACAATATTTTTTAATAAGAGATAATCCCATTTCTGAATTTGTAAAAATTTTTTCATTTTTAAACCTTGATTCTTGTATTTTTCTAGCGACCTTAATTTTATTTTTTATTTCCGATAAATTAGTGGTTTCAGAATCTTTTTGTAATTCATCTTGTTTAACTCTAGAAATATTTAAATGAATATCAATTCTATCAAGTAAAGGACCAGAAATTTTTTGATTATAATTTCTAATTTGTAAATTTGTGCAAGTACAGTTTTTTGTTTCGTCTCTTAAATATCCACATGGACATGGGTTTTGAGCTGTAATTAAAATAAATTTTGCCGGAAATTCTAATGACATTTGCGCACGAGAAATTGTAATGTGCCCATCTTCTAATGGTTGTCGAAGTGTTTCTAGATTTTTTTTAGGAAACTCTGGCAATTCATCTAAAAATAAAATTCCTCTATGCGCTAAAGTTATTTCACCTGGTTTTGGAATTCCACCTCCGCCGACAAGAGACACAAGTGATGATGAGTGATGAGGTGAGCGAAATGGCCTTTTTGTAATTAATGGGTTTTCCCTACTAAGAAGTCCAACTGAACTATAAATTCTACTCACTTCTAAAATTTCTCGTTCTGATAAATCCGGTAAAATACTCGGCATTGATCTAGCAAGTAATGTTTTTCCAGATCCCGGGGATCCACACATTGAAACATTATGAGCGCCTGAGGCAGATATTATCATCGCTCTTTTTGCGTATTCTTGTCCACGTATTAAAGAAAAATTATACTCATGGTTTTCATATTCTGAAATTTTTTCTAAAGTTTTTAAATTTTTTACTTTTTCTAACTGGATTTTTCTATTTAAAAATTTTACAAGCTCGGATAAATTTTTTATTGCAAAAATATTTATACCGTTAATAAGCGAAGCTTCAACCGAATTTTCGTATGGCAAAAAAATATTTTCATATCTATTTTCTTTTGCAAAAATACAAATTGAAATAATATTATTTATTTTTCTTAAGCTTCCGTCAAAAGAAAGTTCTCCTACGAAAATAGATTTTTTTAAAACTTCTTCGCATTTAATTGTTTCATTTTCTTGCAAAATAGAAAGAGCAATTGGTAAATCATAATGATTTCCAATTTTTTTAAGATCTGCTGGTGCTAAATTAACAACAATACTGGTTCTTGGATAATCCAGATAACTATTTTTTATTGCTGATTTGACTCTTTCTTTTGCTTCTTGAACAGCTGTATCAGCTAGTCCAACAATTGTCATTTTAGGAAGTGCTCGTTGAATATCAGCTTCAACTTCTACCAAAAAAGAATTTAGACCCAATGAGGCTGTTGTGAGTATTTTTGAGGCCATACGCTTTTCATTTAGTTTTTAAGTTATAAAGTTAAAAGTCATAAGCTTTCAGTTTTTATAACTAAATACTTCATAACTCAATATTTATACCTTATAACTTTTAAAAAAATTGTCAATATTGATTTTTATTGAAATTTTTATTAATATTTTATGTATAAAAAATGGGAGGAATTGTGATAGTTCATCATGATAATGATTATTGGGAAACAGTCGATAGTATTATGAGCTACAGAATAGCTCGTGAATTAAAAGATCTATACCCCAATAGAGAAATTCGTATTGTTAGAGTAAGAGATGGGTTCCAAAAAAAAGTAACCCTCGGAGAGATTACACTTGAATACGATTATTAATTTAGAGCGCCATGGGCGCTCTTTTTGTCTCTTGGTTTTAAACATATAAAAAGATCATATAATTATATGAAATATAAATATTCTTTTATTTTAGACCATTCGTTAGAATTTTTGGAGATAAAATTTTCGTCTTATTTTTATCCCAGAAATTGTTATGTTATAATGAATATATGAATCAAGTATTTATTTATGCATTTATAGCGAGTTTCGCACTTATTTTAGGTGCTATTTTAGGCGTTTGTTTTAAATTCAGGCAAAAAGTTATTGCCTCTTTTATGGCATTTGGTTCCGGTGTTTTAATATGCGCGCTTACTTTTGGGTTAATGGAGGAAGCATTTAATCATGGTGGCTTTGATGCAGTAATTATAGGATTTTTATCTGGTGGACTTATGTTTATAATCGGTAATTATGTTTTATACTATTTTGGAGGGAGAACTCATAAAACAAAACAAACACACAAGACACATAAAAACACTAATGGAAAATTAATAATTTTAGGTTCGGTTTTAGACGGAATTCCTGAATCAATTGCACTTGGTGTTGCGCTTTTTAATACTGGTACGAGTGGCTTACTTATGCTTGTAGCTATATTTTTATCAAATTTTCCAGAAAGTATTTCTTCTATAACAGGACTCAAAAGAGAAGAATTTTCCAATATAAAAATTATTACTTTATGGCTAATTGTTGCAATTATAAGTTTTCTTTCTGTTGTGTTGAGTTATTTGTTTTTAAATAATATTGATCCAAATATAATGGGAATTATTGAATCATTTGCCGCCGGAGCAATACTTGCTATGCTTGCTGATTCGATGATGCCAGAAGCATACGAAGAAGGTGGTTTTAGAATTGGAATTTTAACAATATTGGGATTTTTAATTGCGTTTATAATTTCTAGATAAAAATATGAAAATAAAATATTCTTTTATTTTGGGACATTCTTCAGAAATTTCTTTTGCGGAAATAAAATCTCTGCTCAATTTTTTAAGTATTAAATTTTTAATTTTAGAATTTAATAAATATTTTTTAATCATTGAAACAGATTCAGAAATTGATGTTGTTTCTATTATGAAGCAACTTGGCGGAGTTATAAAAATTGGAAAAATAGAAAATGAATTTTTGATTAATGAAATTGAAAAAGCCCAAAATTTTTTATTTGATTATTTGGTCAAAAATAAATCAAATGGAAAACTTAAAATTGGTTTTAGTTTTTACAATACAAGTAGTTCATTTATGAGCTCTTTTGAAAGAGCTTCGTTTTTATTAAAGAAAAAATTAAAACAACAAAATATTCCAGTGAGAATTATCACTTCGAAAAAGCAAGATTTATCTGCTGTTATAGTAGATAAAGAAAAATTGATTGATCGCGGTTTTGATTTTCAAATTTTAGCTTTTGATGATAAATTTTTTATTACAAAAACGCTAGCTATTCAGGATTACGAAAAATTTGGAAGTATTGATTATGATAGGCCAAAAATCGATGCAACTTCAGGAATGATGCCTCCTAAATTAGCACAAATAATGCTTAATTTATCAAAAAATAGGGATATTGTTTATGATCCATTTTGTGGTTCCGGCACTATATTACTTATGGCTGGAGAATTGAATTATAAAAAAATAATCGGTTCAGATATTTCGAGTCGCGCTGTTTCAGATAGTGTGGAAAATATAAAATGGTATGAGGAAAAATTTAATAAAAAATTAAATTATGAAATTTTTGAAGCAGATGTTTTGGATTTGCCACAAAAAATATTAGATGAAAAAATTAATTGTATAGTAACAGAAGGATATTTGGGGAAACCACTCAGAGGAAATGAGAGTTTGGATTTTATAAAAAAACAAATAAAAGAATTAGAAATTTTGTATTTAAAATCATTTGAGGTTTTTTCAAAAATTTCAAGTTTGAATTGTGTTATAATTTCTATGCCGGTTTTTGCTCGCGCTAAAGAGTTATTTTATTTACATATTTTAGATAAAATATCTGAATATGGTTTTAAACAAGAAAATTTATTAGATGATAAATATTTAAATGAAAGGCGCACATTAATTTACAAAAGAGAAGATCAAAAAGTTTATAGAGAAATTATTAAATTTGTAAAATTGTAAAATTAAAATATTTTATAACTAAAATTATTTAACTCTTAATTTAAAAATATATGTTACAAAAACAAGTTTTTAAATCATACGACATAAGAGGAATTTATCCGGATGAGCTTGATGATGCTGGAGCTTATGAAATAGGACAGATTTTTCTTTCTTTAATTTGTAAAAGATCAGGGAAAAAACCAGAGGACTTGAAAATTTTTATAGCTCGGGATATTAGAAATTCTTCAGAGAATTTATGTAAATCAATTATAGATTCGCTTGTTTCAAAAGGAGTGAATATATATGACGCGGGACTTGTGTCTGTTGATGTTATTTATTTTGCTGTGGGGCGATATGATTATGATGGTGGAATAATGGTTACAGCATCTCATAATCCAGGAGCTTATGGCGGATTCAAAATGGTTTCCTCTGGTGTAGAATGGGTTCGTGGAGGAGATTTATGGAAACACAGAGAGGAAATGGTAAATTTTCCAGATAAAGTTGGGACAGTTGAACAAGTTGATATTTGGGAGGATTATCTAGATCATATTTTTTCATTTGTTGATGTTTCAAAAATAAAAAAATTAAAAGTTGTAGTGGATTCTGGAAATGGAATGGCCGGAATTATGATTCCAAAAATTTTAGAAAGATTACCGCAGATAGAACTTATTCCATTATTTTTTGAACCAGATGGAAATTTTCCAAACAGAAATCCAAATCCATTAGGAGATGGCGCGTATCAGAAATTATCTGAAAAAGTTGTTTTGGAGTCCGCTGATGTTGGATTTATTTACGATGCTGATTCAGATAGAGTTTTTCTAGTTGATGAAAAAGGAAAATTTCTACCCGGAGATGATGTATTATTAGTTCTTGCAAAACAAATTATAGAAAGAAATCCAGGCGCTGGAATTGTCTATAATTTAGTTTCATCAAAAAATGTGAAAGAGTTTGTTGAGAAAAACGGAGGACGCGCAATTAGATCGGAAGTTGGATATGTAAATATGGGAGTTCACATGAAAGAAGAAAATTGTATTATGGGTGGAGAGATTTCAGCGCATTTTTCTTATGCGAAAAATTATTATTCTGATTCTGGTTACATTTCATTTTTAATAATATTAGAAGCGATGTCAGAAGAAGGTTTCAAATTATCAGAATTTATAAAAGCCAATAAACATTGGCACAGATTTCCGGAAATTGTATTACCAGCTGATAATATGGAAAAAATGCTAGACAATATAAGAAATCACTATAAAGAAAATATTTTTGATGAAATAGATGGAATTACAGTTGAGTTTCCAAATTGGTGGTTTAATGTAAGAGGTTCAAATACAGAGCCAATTTTAAAAGTCACTTTGGAAGTTTTATATGAAGAAGATTATGAAAGAAGAAAAAATGAAGTATTGAATGTTTTAAATTTATAAAATTAAAAATATAATTGGAATTTTTGATAAACATATAAATTTAGAAATTATAATTTTTTGAGATTACAATAGGGCCGACGCTTCGCGTCGGCCCTTATCCGTATATAATTTATAACAAATTAAAATTTAACCTGAACATTTTCTTTTTCTTTTTCATCTGCTTCAAAGAATTTAAATTCAGTAAATTTTAGCATATTTGCGATTATATTGTCTGGGAAAATTCGTATTTTAATATTGAAATCCCTTGCATTTCCATTGTAAAATCTTCTTGCTGCTTGAATTTTATTTTCTGTATCTGATAGCTCATCTTGAAGTTTTGTAAAATTAGCAGAAGCTTTTAAATCTGGATAATTTTCAGAAACAGCAAATAAGGTTTTCAATGTTTCTGATAAAGCACTTTCCGCTTTAGATTTTTCGTCAGTTGTTTTTGCGTTTATAGCCATATTTCTTGCTTCAGTAACTTTTGTAAGAACATTTTCTTCGTGTGTCATGTATCCTTTTACAGATTCAACTAAATTTGGAATAAGATCGTGTCTTCTTTTTAATTGTACATCAATATCGCTCCAAGCTTCTTCTGTTCGAGTTTTTAATTTTATTAGAGAATTGTAAATAGATACGATCCATAACAAAAAAATCGCAATTACCCCAGTTATTATTAATAATGTTGTTGTGTTCATATTTTTTTTAATTATTTCTCAAACTTGTTTTTGTATAAAACTAGTTGAGTGTTTATTATTTATATTTATCTTTTTGGTATTTGTGGGGCTGGTCTTGTGGCTGGGTTGGTATTTTTTTCACTATTTGCGGATTTGTTTTCTTTATTATTTATAGTTTCTTGAACTTGTTGTTGCACGCTATTTTGAATTTGTTGCTTTTGTATTTCTAATTTTTTCTTTTCAGTATTGATAAAATAAGCAATGATTAATTCAGCAAGTAATACCACTATTATTAAAATTGCTAATATTTTTATGACTTTTTCAAAGTTTTTTTCTATCATATTTTTATTTTTAAAGAAATCTACAATATTATTATACTACATTTTTTACAATTGTAAATAAATTTAGTATAATATATGTATAGAATAAACCCCAGCTAAGGGAACAAAAATAAAAATATGAAATATTTCAAAAACTCAAAAATGTTTTATTTTAGTGGATTTTTTATATTATTACTTTTTTTAGTAATAGTAATCCCTAATATAACTGACGCTCAATGGGTAGAACCTGGTTCTGATCCTCCACACAATAATATGCCACTTCCGCTTAATCAAAGCGCTATGGGGCAATATAAAATAGGACCACTTGTAATAGGTAGTTCTACCATAAATCCAAATTATTTATTCAGTGTTGTTGAGGGGAATTCATTATTTAGTGAAGCATATATTTCAAAAGCTTTAACTGTTCAAGATGGAGCCCAAATAATATTATCTGGCACTAATTCAAAAGTGAATTTATCAAATGGTTCGTCTATAAATTTATCTCCAGGCACTTCCTTAATAGGAAAATCTGACAATACAGGGAGTGCTATAAGTATTACTCATAGTGGAGATAGTTCACATAGTGGAATTTATTCTTATTCTCCAGGTGGTTATGCAATTGACACAAGAACAGATAATGGAGTTGCTTTTTTTGCTAATTCCGAGAATGGATGGTCGGTATTTGCTCAAACAAACAAGGGCGTAGCATTATATGGTAAAAGTGATGACAATTTGGGTGTTGCTGGTAGATTTGATGGAAAAGTTGTATTCAATAATTTATCTGGAACAGAACTTGCTAATATAAAATCAGGATATTTAACCTCCAAAGGTATTACAACAGTATATCCTCAGGCATTTTATCAAGTAGGAGATGACAATGTATATCAGGAAAATACCGTGGTAACAAGTAGGTTGTGTTTTGCGTCAACAACTGCAGATGGATTACACAATCCAGCGCAACCAATGGATTGTAGATATGAATTTGGTACTGCTCCTTATGCAGAAACTTGGTATATTTGGAGTTCAAATAATCCAAGTCTTCCAACTGGAGCTTATCAGCCAGCATCAATGAGTTTGGATGGGCTTATTTCTGTTAAATGTAATGATGATGGTGTTCAAACAAATCCTTCAAAGGGTATAAAAATAGGAGAGGGTTCATATATATATGATAGTTCTTGTGACAGTGGCGGTGGTGGAGGAGGCGGGGGAAGTGAAATTCCTTTTAGTGAAACACTGCATATACAATCTCAGGAAGCAATTAAAATAGCTTCGACTAAATATATTGATTTAAAAATAAATCAGGGTAGTGGAAATGAAAAGGGAATGAGAATTATGAGCACTGGTGATATAGGAATAGGCAGAGATATTAATATGAATAATGATAAATCTATTGCCGTTAATCATAATAATAATAGTAAGATTTATATTGGTAATTATTCTGATGGTTTAGGATTTGATTTTGGTACGAGTACACATGGTAATAATCTTACAGCATCATTAAGTGTTGAGGGGAGCGTAGCTGCTAATGCTTTATGTATGGGAGATGATTGTAGGAGTTCTTGGGGACAGGTTGCTTCTAATTTGTGGACATCGTCTTCCGATAATAACAACATCTATCCTACAAATTTAAATGCAAATGTGGGAATAGGAACCACAACTCCTCAGGCGCAATTGCATGTTAATGGTGGAATATATTTAACACCAACAACAACACAATTTGCTAAAAATATTCTTTTTAATAATTCGAATGGTGATCTAGTTTGGAGGGGTGGTATTATGTTGGTTGGGGGAGATCTAGGTCCAAATCTACATCTAGTTTATGAGACTTGGCAAAACTCTAACGCAGCACCATGGGAGTGGGGCTATAACTCTATAAACGAAGAGCACATATATGGTAAAGGTAATCCCAATGGTAATGCTAATTTTAACGTTTCAACTCATCCTGGTAAAAAAATATATAATTTTGCTTTTAACACAGCGTATTTAGAAGCGGGGACTAACTATATAATATCCTTTAATGCTCAATCAACAAGCAGTGATGCGAATTATTTTGGATTTGTTTATAACATAAATACAAGCATCTCAGATGGAAACAGTTTAAGCGTGTTGATAATGAAAAAAATAAAAAATTTGGAAAATTATCTTCACTTTATTCCAGAATCTACAGGAATACACAATCTTGCATTTTTTAGTTTTGTAAAAGATGGAGAAATTACAATTAATAATTTTAGCATAAGAAAACAAGATTCACCGGGTAATATATCAGTTTCTGGTTTATATACTGGTATAGGTGGCTCTGAGGGGATAAAAGTAGATCCATTTGGTAATGTTGGGATTGGAACATCTGTCCCAGCCGCAGAATTACATGTAGATGGAGATGTTATAATTTCTGGTAGTCTTTGTGTGGGTGGATTGTGCGTGAATGATCTTCGTTCGCAGTTACAGTGTCCACCAAAAATCGTTCCCGTTATTATTAGTGATGGTGTTTCTCCCTCTTTTGGATATTTAAGTTATGAAGATTGCGATAACGAGACACATATTGATCGAGTAAGAATTGAAAAACCACAAATATGTGACTCTAGTTATGCATGTAAGTATTTGGCGGGTGCTGACCATATGCATACCGCCTATTTTCCATGTGTTTCGTGTGAAGCGTTTTGTAAGGTTTTAGGATTGAAGACAAGGGATACAACATATTTTTATGAGAACATTGACTATACAGACGATTATAATCAATATGGTGATTTATTTTATTGTGGTACTTATCAATGCTATTTTCCTATAGGTATAGGCGGAAACATTTTGTGGGGTCCACAGTCAAGTTCGGGTTATACTGGAAGAATAACAAGACTAATGAGTTGTACGTGTTATAAATAGAAAAAGTATTATTGAATAATTTTTATACTAGTTTGATGGATAATTTATTTTAATTTTTAATATATTAGTTTTATGAAAAAATTATTTATTCCATTTGTTGTCTTAATATTATTTACAGTAGGTATTTTTAACTTTGATGTTGTGTTTTCAGCTGTAGATGAACATTTTCCAGCTCCAAACTGTAGTGCTGGTCAGTGTTACTGTGAAGCTACGGAATATCCATATCTTGATAGGGATAGGGGTCTATGTATAGGAGAAAGTGATATATCCTTAAAAGAGGAGAGAAATATAAATAATATAAAATCAATGGGTCTTGAGCTTACAAGTATTAAAAACAATTATGCTCCTCATTTTATATTTTTATCCGAGGATTTGAGAAATGTTTTAATAGTAAAATTATCTTCTTATTGCGACGACACTCTTAGTGTTAGTACTTCAACAGTAAAAACTAGTGTGCCACGCGCTCAAAGAGATACTTTTTTTAGAGATAAATATGTTCCACATTTAGGACTTACAAAAGCAGTTGATATTTTAGGTAAATATGATAGTTTGGGAAACTCTATTCAACATTTAATTACATTAGCGAATACAACAAATCTGTATATTAAAAATAGCGCGATAGATATGGGAGATGTGTCTGCTAGTTTGAGTAGTGCAATTACAGAGTTAGGTAATTACATTGATAAATTGAATTCTGATTTAACGGATTTGGGAGGTGTTATTTCTGGTTTTGATGTAAATAATTTTTATAGTTTTCAGAATTTTTCAGATTTATATAGTGAGTATGAAGCAAGTTTTGGGTCTTCTCTTGATTTATACTTAGAATCTAAAGACGAGGTTGTGGGTATAGCTATGGAGGCAATAAGAAGAGTCGAAGCAGCGTATAATGAAAATTCCAGTATTAAGGCAGATCCTTATAGTATTTCAGTGGGAGATAGTTCTGAAGTTACTGTGTCAGTAAGAGATTCTCTAAATAATCCTATAATTGGAAGAACTGTAACACTAATAAGTAGTGGCGGAAATCCAATTATAAGTCCAGAATTTCAGGCAACTAATGACAATGGAATAGCTGTGTTTAATGTTAAAGGAACTCAAGTAGGAAAAATTAGTTTAGAAGCAAAAATAGAAGGAGAAGATCTCGTGATATATGGAAGTTATTTAATAGAAGTTTTAATGAATCAAGCGCAGTTGAGATGCGAGGCGGAGAATGGAAAATGGACTGGAGAAACTTGTATTTGTCCAGATGGATTGACTTGGGATGAGCGACATTACCATTGCTTTAATCAAAAAGCGCAAGATGGATGTGTGGCTACCGGAGGTACTTGGATTCCAGAAACTCCTACTTGCAAATGTCCAAAAGAATTACCAATATGGAATGAAGCTAAGTTTATGTGTGTTTCTGAGGATACTCCGGGGAATCCACAAGAAAATTGTATAAAAGATGGCGGAACATGGAATGGTAAAACATGTATATGTCGAGATGCTTATTTTTGGGATGCAGGTTGTAAAGATCCTCATTGTATAGAACGCGCTTCAAATCCAGCAGGAGCGTGTAATGCAGACGGCGGAACATGGGACAGTGAAACAAAAATATGCAAATGTCCAAAAGAATTACCAAAATGGGATGAAGCTAAGTTTATGTGTGTTAATGTAACTGATCAAGCTCCAGAGACGAATTGTAAAAAAGACGGCGGAACATGGGACGGTGAAACATGCATATGTCAAGATGCTTATTTTTGGGATGCAGATCCATCAAATCCTCATTGTATAGAGCGCGCTTCAAATCCAGCAGGAGCATGTAATGCGGATGGTGGAAAATGGGACGGTGAAACATGTCAGTGCCCAGAGGGATTTATTTGGAACAAGGAAGAATCAATGTGTATAAAAAAATAATATAATTTAAAAAATAATTATTTATGAATATAGCAAATAATAAAAAAACAATACTTTTGGGAATTTTAATCATTGTTTTTGCGCTTGTTATTATTTTTGGAGTAAGTTTTTTCTATTTAAATAGAAATAGAAACAAAAATAAAACGAATGATAAAAAATATTATTTAAATATTGATGAAAATAAAGTCATTGAGAATCCAACGACAAACGATATTAAGAACCTAATCGACCAAATCGAAACTCAGGGTATTTAGTTTGGATAATTATCATTTCAGAAAATATAAAAATACAATTTTTAATGAAAAAAAATATATTAAAACTTTTTATATTGTGCGCTGTGTTTGTATTGTTTTTTGGAACAATTTTGTTTTTTAGTTTTAGTAATAATAAAAATGTTCTTGCTGTTGAAGATATTACAGGTGGTTGGTTTTGGTCTCCGCACATTGGTTGGGCGTCGCAAAATTGCAGTAATAGATATTACGGTATTTTATCTTCTGATTATAAAAATTATTGCGGAATAGAGAGATCACCTTATTTAGATGTTAATTTTAATGGCAAAGATATTTTAATCGGAGAATCTAAAATTATAGATAGTTCTGGAAACGATATAAATGGAATATATAAAGATAATTCCGGAAACAAAAATGTTAATGTAAATAATATAAAAATAGGTAGAAGTAACGCAATAAATGGTTATGATGCCTCTTTTACTGGATTTGATTCTTCGGCTATAGAATTTAAAGATAGAAAGTTTGATATTCATAAATCTGATTATTTTTTTACAATCAGTATGTGGTTTAAAGCGAATCCAGATGATATACAAGAAGCAGAAGCTATGTTATTTTCTCATCATTCATCATTGTCACATTCTCCAGGAGAGCAAAAAAAATATTATTGCGCTTTATACAAAACATCAATTGCAAGAGAGGATAGAATAAAGTGCATGTTACATACTTATAGCATTGATAAAACAATAGAATTAGATGATAGGTGGCATAACTTGGTATTGGTATATAATGGAAAAACTTTAAAATTATATTTAGATGGTAATGAATATGGATCTGTAAATACGGGAAATTTTAATTATTCGGCAAGTGGCGGGGATGTGACGCTTATTCTCGGAAATTCAAAACCAGGATCAGTATATGAAAATGTATTTCCTGGGCAAGTTGATGATTTTAGATTTTGGAGAGAAGCGTTGACATTGGAAGAAATTCAAAAAAATCAATTTTACAACTCTAATTATGGATTAACAGTTGATGAGAATGGATTTTTAAGTGGATGGTCCTGGTCAAGTCATTATGGTTGGATTTGTTTTGGTGAAACATGTAGAGATGGCACTCGTCCACATTCAAATATTAATAATGAAACAAAAATTCACAAAACAACAAATTCTGCAAATGGGATATATAAAGACATGATAACTGGTTGGGCGCAAATAATAAATTTAAAAGATCATGGTTGGATTGCTTTGAATACAGATCGTGATGAACCAGTTAGTGGTTCTACATATAAAGATTGCGCTAGTTGTATGTCGAAGGATACAGAAACAGATCTTATTACTTATTTTAAAATGGATGAAGAATCTGGGGATGTAATTTCTGATTATTCTGGTCTTCAACATAATGGGCGATTAATTTCAAATAATCAAAATTTTTCATATCCAAATGGCAGGGTTAATAATTGTATATATTTAGATGGAGACGATTATATACAGGTAGATGAAAAATATAACATCAGAGACAGAGATTTTTCTTTTGAAATTTGGTTTAAACCAAATACTTCCCAGGAAGAAACAATTATAAGCTCTGACCAATTTAATCTTAAAAAAACAGATAGGGATATTAAATTTGAGTTTATGGAGGTAGGCGATAGTTTATCTAGGGAATATGAATTAAGGACTAATGAATGGTATCATCTTTTGATTTCTGTAAAAAGAAACGATGATAAAATTTCAGTTTTTTTGTATGTTAATGGTTCTGTGGTTGCGCATTCAGATATGAATGGATATGATAATTTGAAGATAGGTAATTTGAGAATTGGAGGTAGTCAAGGTGATGGTTCGAATAATTTTTTTGGATCTATTGATATATTTAGATTATATACAAGAATTTTTTCAGAAGAAGATGCTTTGTATAATTATAAATATCCAGAAAAGCGTTTATGTTCGGGATGTTTTCATATTTTTTTAGATGAAAACAAGAATACAAAAAGACATATATGTTATGATTGCAAAAAGTGCTCTATTTCAGAAGATGCAACATATTCTTATAATTGCGATTCATGTGCTAAGTGTAAAAAATATGGTTTAATTTTTGATTCTAATGAATCAAATATAAAGGGATTTGCGTGGAATGGTCCAGTTAATCCATTAACAATTAACGAAAGTGGAGTTGGTTGGATACAGTTTTCCCCAAGTCTTTCAGCTGGCGTATATCAATCTTATGTTTCAGGAAAATATGGAAATATTTATAGTCGTACGAATATAGGAAGCGAGTCTAGTGTCGCGCCACCAGTAGGAAGATATAATGCGACTTATTTAATACAGGCAAATGGAGATATTACAAATTGGATTAGCGAGCAAATGATAATCACGGGAGATTCTGGAAATATTTCAGGATATGATTATTCAAGTAATTGGATTAACAGAGGCGTTGATTATGAATTTCCTAGTTCAGATAATAGTTATGGAAATATTTTGGGGTCATTAGATTATGATGGGATTATTGGGGGAGAATATGGAAATGTTATAGAAAGATTACCCACACCAGGAGAATGTTTAAATGGTCGTATTTATAAAAAAACTGATGATGTCACCATTGAAGATCCATATATTTTTCAAGATGGACAATGTTCCAATACTTCCGGCGTAATTGTTATAGAGGGTCGTTTGACAATTAATAAAGATATAACTTATTCATCTCCATCAATATCACAAGTTAAGCAATTATCCTCAGTCGTTTGGATAATTAAAGGGGATTTAATAATCAATCCAAATGTTACTAATTTGGCGGGTACTTTTATAGTTTTAGGTAAAGATGGTGTTGAGTGTGGAGATAATATGAGCCATCTAGAGCGAAATTGCGGAGCGATATATACAGGATCGTCTAATAAGCAATTGTTGGTTTCCGGACAATTTCTAGCAAAAGCATTTAAATTTGAAAGAACATATAAAAGTGATTTTAGAGAACCAGCGGAATTAATTATTTATGATGGAAGAAATATAGTAAATCCTCCACCAGGATTGGGAGATGTATTAAAATCCTTTCCACGATGGGATCAGATAGCGCCTTATTGATTAACAGGGTAAGAGGTTAAAAAATAAATAAAGTAAACAATTTTAACAAGTATGAAGTTTTGAAACTCAAATGTTTAAAATTTTTTTCGAATTTTAAACTTGATACTTGAGATTAATAATTTAACATTATGGGTTTATTTTCTAAAAAAAATCAAAATTTTTTGGGTGTAGATATAGGTACATCTGGAATTAAATTAGTTCAACTTGCAAATGAGAAGGGTACGGCTCGTCTTGTTACATATGGATTAGCTGAGATAAATACGGAAATAATAAGAAACAAAACAACTCAAAATATAAATATTGTAGCTGGTAGACTCGCCGGTCTAGTTCAGAAATCAAGAGTTTCAACAAAAGATTGTTCTGCGGCGCTACCTATTTTTTCAGTATTTAATTCAGTTATAAGCTTACCAGCTATGTCGAAAAATGATATGGATTCTGCTGTAAAATGGGAAGCAAAAAAATTTATTCCTTTTCCAATAGAAGATATGATTTTGGATTGGAGAGTAATTGCCGATACACAGAATAAACATCAAACAATTTATAATGAAAAATCATATGGCAGTACTTCAAATTCTATTGATCAGGACATTATAAAAACAAAATCAAAATTTATAAAAGTTTTATTAACAGCAGCTCCAAAGAATGTAGTTGCTGTGTATATTGAAATTTTTAAAAAAGCCCAGTTAAATTTATTGAGTTTAGAAGTTGAGTCGTTTGCAATCGCTAGGTCTCTAATTGATCAAAATACAAACAATGTAATGGTAATTGACATAGGTTCCGTAACAACAGATGTTTGTGTGGTTGAAAACGGTTTGCCTATTTTAAATAGAAGTATAGAGGTTGGCGGTAATTTAATGACAGAAAGTATTGCTAGAAGCTTAAATATTAGTTTTGAAAGAGCTGAGCAGTTTAAACAAGATTTTGGTTTAGCGACTAATTTAGACGAAGGCATATCAATTCCTAAAAAAATAGAAGAAACCTTAGCGCCAATGGTAAATGAAATAAAATATGTTTTTGATTTATATAAAAGACAGAGTAATAGTAGGATAGATTCCATAATATTAACTGGCGGATCCGCGTATTTACCAAATTTAATAGATTATTTGAAAAAGGTTTTGAATGCCCCAGTATATATAGGAGATCCATGGCACAAAGTTATGTATCCAAAAGAACTTGAGCCAGTTTTGGATGAAATGGGGCCTAAATTCGGTGTTGCGATAGGCCTAGCGCTTAGAAATATCATTTAATTTATTTGTTGTTTTTTAGTTTATAAACTATAATTAATACATGTCAGATATAAATTTATTACCAGACGATTTAAAGAAAAGAGAACAGAAAATTCTTAGTAAAAGAGGTGGTTCTTCTAATTCAGAAATAGAATTTACCACGGGACAAAAACTACCCGATAATTTAGATAATTCAAGAAATTCAACAATAAATAATAAACCAAACAATATTTCATATAAAAAAGAAGAGATAAATAATCAATATAATGTTTTAAAAGGTGATGTTTCTGAAGTTGTAAAAAAAGAAGAATTAGATGATATTTTGGATTTAGATAATTTGGATATTGATAAAAATATACAAAAAAAGGAAATAGCAAAAACAATGCCAATTTCAAGTAAAACTGTAAAAAAGTCAAACAATTCTCAGTTACCGCCACAACAAGCACCAATAAAACAAATTTCTCGTGACAAATCTTTGAAATCAAAAAAAGATAATGTTTCTTTTTTTAAGAAAATTTCTAATATTTTTACCAAAAAGAAAGAGGATACAGATGAACAAAATTCAAATGTTAATCTTTTACCGAAAGATTTAAAAATAGTAAGTAGCGAAAGCATTTTGAATATAGCTATTTATACTCTTCTTATATCAATTGTTATTTTATTTGTGGTTTATTTCGGAATTGTTATTTATAAAATAAACATAGAAAAACAACTTATAGCATTAAACTCAAAAACACAAGAAGCGCTAAAGGATGTGGAGCATTACGATAAAGTAATAGATGACGCGGAGGATTCTAAGAGTAGAATTAATAAAATTATAGGATTGTTTAATAAACATATTTACTGGACTCAATTTTTTTCTAAAATTGAAAAGAGCACTCTACCAGAGGTTAAATTTAATGCCTTTGCCGGCAATATTACTGGCAATATTGTTCTTTCAGCTAGCGCTCCAGATTATTATACTGTGGCAAGGCAATGGTTGTATTTAAAGAATAAGTCCCCTGAACTTGTTAAAGATATTATAATAGAGGGGGCTTCCGCATCTGGATCGGCAAGCGCTGGAGCTGATACGAGGATAAATTTCTCTATAACTCTAGATTTAAATGATGATGTCTTTTATAAAACAAATATAAGTACAAATGAATAATATTTAAATATAATGTTTAAAGAAAATAAATTAAATAATGTTTTTGACGCAAATTCTATCAACGAATCAGGTAGTTCTGCTATTAATATTAGCAGTAAACCAATTTCAAAATATACTATTTTTATTTCTAAACATATAAAGATTTTGGTTTTTATAGAAATTGTTTTGGTGTTTGTAATTGGGTATATGTTTTTAATACAACCAAAATTAAGTGAATTGTCAGCATCAAATAAAATGTTAAAAGACAAAAATCTTGAACTGCAAAAAATTCAGGAATATTTAGTTACTAGTAAAAATTTAAACGAAGATTATCAAAAAATAAAAACCGACAACGAAAGACAGCTTGAAAAATTATTAATAATTCTTCCAAATGATAAAGAATTGCCAGAACTTTTTGCTCAAATAGAAGCTCTCGCAATAAAACAAAATCTTATAGTGGGTAATATATCAGTAAATAGTAGTTCTAATATAAGTTCTTCTGAGAAGAAAAATCAAAACACAGAACAAGCAACAAAAAACAGCGATCTCATTAGAGAAATTGAGGTTTCTGTTTCTATTTTAAGCGACGATGGTTCATATGACAAAGTTAAAAAGTTTTTAGACGCAATGGAAACACATATTAGATTAATTGATATAACATCATTTAGTTTTGATGAAAAAATGACATCTTATTCAATAGTTTTTAAAACATATTTTTTAAAAAGCAATGAAAGCAAAAGTTGATCAAAAATTAATAGTTTTGTTTGTAATCATAATTATAATGGTGGGTGTGGTTTTTTATTTTCTTAACAAAAAAGAAAAAGAGAATAGAGAGATGATAAACAATATAAACAATCAAACAGTGGGATTGCAAGTAATACAAAGCAAGCAGGCAAAGTTTGATTCTTTGGTTAAGAGTATAAAAAATATTTTTGCTGAAGCAAAATTTGATTCATTTACAAGGAATTTAAAAACATATATCAATTTACCAATCGATACTGGAAGAGTGGGCAATCCGTATCCATTTGGTAATTATCGACAAAGCACAGAGGAATTAAAATAATATGATAGTTGATTATAATAATAAAATATTTTCAAAAATAAAAGAACTTGGCATATTGGATGATGGCAAGATGAATTTTATTATAGAAAAATTACAAGAAAAACCAGATACAAACATAGACAAAATTATAAAACAGTATTATATGGTCGATGGAGAGGAATATGCAAAAATAAAATCAGAAGTTATTAATATTCCATACAAAAATCTTATTGACGAGAATATAGATAAAGAAGTTTTAAGGATATTGCCACAAAATTTATCTGAGAATTATAAAATGGTTATTTTTAAAAAAGAGGATAATGTTTTGCATGTAGGAATGGTTGATCCAGAAAATTTTAACGCAGTAGAAGCAATTGAATTTTTAGCGCATAAAAATAATTACAGTTTAAAAAGTTATATTATTTCAGAAGATAGTTTTAATAGCGCTTTTCAAAAATCTGGCGATTTAAAAGAAGAAGTTGGGGAAGTTCTGGATTACGCAAAAGAAAAATTTGAGGATATTAATTTAGACGAAAATCTTTTAGAGGCGCAGGATTTGGGAGAGATTATAAGAACCGCGCCAGTTACAAAAATAGTTTCAGTTATTATTAAACATGCTGTTGACGGACGCGCTTCAGATATTCATATAGAGCCAGTTGGGAGAAGATCGGTTGTTAGATTTAGAATTGACGGAAGATTACACAACTCTATAGTTTTGCCAATATATATACATAACGCGCTTATAACAAGGGTGAAAGTTATGGCAAATATGAAAATTGATGAAACTAGAATTCCTCAAGACGGAAGAATAAGAATTAAGGTAAGAAAAGATAAAGAAGAAAAAAAGATAGATTTTAGAGTTTCAACACTTCCGTTGCTTGATTATGAAAAAGTTGTTATGAGAATTTTATATACGCCAGATACTGTTCCAACATTTGAAGATTTGGGATTTATGGGTTCTGTAAGACAGATGATTGAAACTGGCATAGAAAAACCAAACGGAATGTTCTTAGTAACTGGGCCAACTGGAAGCGGTAAATCATTTACTTTATTTACAGCGCTTAATAAAGTTAACGCCGAGGATATAAATATTTCTACACTTGAAGATCCAGTTGAGTATAATATCGAAAGAGTTAATCAATCGCAAATAAGGCCAGAAATTGGATTTACATTTGCCTCGGGTCTTAGATCTTTGCTTAGACAAGATCCAGATGTTATTATGGTTGGAGAAATTAGAGATTTAGAAACAGCAGAACTCGCAGTTCATGCTGCGCTTACAGGACATTTGGTTTTATCAACACTCCACACAAATAATGCATTAGGAGCAATTCCAAGATTGATGGATATGAAAATAGAGCCATTTTTACTTGCATCAACTTTAAATTTGGTTATAGCGCAGCGTTTAGTAAGAAAAATATGCGGAAATTGTGTACAAGAAATTAAGCCCTCAGAAACAATGCTTAATGTAGTCAAACCAATATTGGATAATTTACCAGAATCAGCTTTTTATGGTAAATTTAAAAAAGGAGATATCCCAAAATTTTATCAGGGGGCTGGTTGCAATAGATGTGGAGGAACTGGATATAAGGGGAGAATTGCAATTGTAGAAGTTATTTTATTAGATAAACAATTGAGGGAAATAATAAGTAGCGGTGGAAATATTGCGGATTTTGAAAGAGCAATGAAAGAAACAGGATATATAAATATGCTACAAGATGGTATCATAAAAGCAATGAATGGAATTACAACAATTGAAGAGGTGATAAGTGTTACCAACGAAGAATAATTTATAAAATTTTATAAGTAATACCCAATATAATGGCTAAAGAAAAAATTAAAATTTTAATAGCAGAGGACGATTCTTTTTTGGCGCAAATGTATTCAGAAAAATTAGAGAAAGAAGGTATAGAGGTTATTTTAGCAACTAATGGCGTTGAAGCTATTGATAAAATGAAAATAGAAATGCCGGATTTGTTACTTTTAGATCTTTTGATGCCAAAGAAAAATGGATTCGAGGTTTTACAAGAAAAATTGTCTGATGAAAAAATTAGAGACATTCCAGTAATTGTTCTTACTAATTTGTCTCAAAAAGAAGACATAAAAAAATGTTATGATTTGGGAGCAAGAGAGTTTATGATAAAAGCATATTTTATTCCAAGTGAAATTATAGACAAAATTAAAAAATTATTAAATGTAGAATAATAATTATGCCCGCAGTTGATCAGTTGTATTTAACAGAATTAGTAAATGAAGCCATAAGAAACGAAGCTTCATCTATTTATTTTGATATAAGTAATTATCCGGTTATAAAAACATCTGGTAAATTAAAAAAAATCACCACAGAAGATGTATTAACAAAAGATTTTTTAGAAACAATGAAAGATTTTTTCTTATCAGATGATCAAATTGAAGAACTTCAAACAAAAAAAGAAATTACAATAGGTTATGATTGGTCTACTGATATGAGATTATCTGTTAATTTTTTCTTTCAGAAAAATTCATTATCTGTTGTGATTAATTTGATACCTTTAAATATAAAGGATATGAAGGAGTTGAATTTACCAAATATAGTTTCAGATATTTTAAATTTAAATTCAGGACTTGTATTAATATGTGGACCAATAGGATCTGGAAGAACCACAACTGTTATTTCAATACTTCAGACAATAAATCAAACAAAAGAGAAAAGAATTCTTACGATAGAGGATCCAATTGAATATGAATTTATAAATGATAAATCAATAATACAACAAAGAGAAGTAGGAAAAGATATTCCATCTTTTGAAGTCGGAATTACTCAGGCAATGGATGAATCAATAGATGTTTTATTTATTTCAAATATTTCTACGCCAAATCAAATTAAATTAGCGCTTGAATCAGCGAGTTCAGGAAAACTCGTGTTTGCAATAATGGATTGTGATTTAATTAACACAGCAATAGAAAAAATGTTTGCAAGTTTCAAATCTTCAGAAAAAGATTTTGGAACGACTTTGGTTTCAGAGTCATTAAAAGTCGTAATAAATCAAAGGTTGTTACAAAAAATCGGAGGTGGAAGAATTTTGGCGTCTGAGGTATTTGTAATGAACTCATCTGGAAAAGCAATCGTTAAATCAGGAAGATTGGAACAACTTAGATCTATTATGCAGACATCTCGCGCTGACAATATGCAAGATTTAAATAGTGTTTTAAGGTCCTTAGTGCAAAAGGGAATGGTAAAACCAGAAGAAGCAGAAAAATATTTAATTTAATCTTATGCCAATATTTAATTATAAAGCTCTAAATCAACTTAACCAAGCTTTAGAAGGAGCTGTTGAAGCGCCAACTATTGAATTAGCAGAAAGTGTTTTAGTGGATAGAGGACTTAGAGTTATTAGTATCCAAGAACAGAAAAAATATGATTTAGCGGATTTAAAAATATTAAATATTTTATCTGGAGTAAAGAAAAAAGATTTAGTTGTTTTTTCAAGACAATTATCTGTTATGGTTTCCGCAACAGTTCCAATAATACAGTCACTAAGAAGCATTGGACAGCAAACAAAAAATGGAAAATTGAGATCCATTATAAATATTATAGCTGATGATGTTGACGGAGGATTAAAACTTTCCGAAGCAATGAAAAAACACTCTATTTTTGATAATTTTTTCGTAAACATGGTTGCTTCCGGAGAGACATCTGGAAAGTTAGACGAGGTTTTAAGTTATTTAGCTGATGAGGTAGAAAAAAGCTACGATCTTCAAGCAAAAATAAAAGGAGCTATGATATATCCTGTATTTATAGTTTGTGGACTTATTATAGTCGCTATTGCTATGATGATTTTTGTAATACCAAATTTAACTAGCATGCTTACGCAATCTGGTCAAGAATTGCCACTTCCAACTAAAATTTTAATAGGAATAAGTAATTTTTTTAGGTTTAAATATATATATATAATAATTTTTGCGATTATTTTTGGCGGTGGTGGATTTTATTTTTTTAAAAAAACAGAATCAGGAAGGAATTTTGCTGGAGGGATAAAATTGAGATTCCCGGTTTTTGGAAGGTTATTTCAAAATATTTATTTAGTGAGATTTGCTGGAACATTATCGAGTTTAATTACCGCCGGAGTTCCTCTTACAGAAGCATTGCGTATAACAGCTGAAGTTGTATCAAATAAAAAATACAAAGACATAATAGAAGAAACAATGAAAAAAGTTGAGGACGGCTATTCGCTTGCTGATGAATTATCAAAAAGTTATTTATTTCCGCCAATGGTTTCACAGATGTTGAGAATAGGGGAGAAAACAGGAAGAATGAATTTTGTTCTTGATAAATTGGCTTCATTTTATTCTCGAGAAGTGTCAAATATGGTTGCAAATTTAACATCTTTGCTTGAACCTATGATTATGGTGGCAATTGGCGTTGGTGTAGGAGGAATGGTTGCTGCGGTTATTATGCCTATGTATAATATGGCAAATGCATTTTAAATTTTGATCTAATTTTGAAAATATGATATAATATATAAGTGGAATTTTTTATGGTTATAAGCTTTGGTTTGTGCCAAAGATAAAATAATTAATATATAAAATTTTGTCGAGTTTAATTCGGCAAAGAAAGGATTAATAAAACAAATGAACAAGAAAAAAGGTTTTACACTGATAGAACTTTTGGTGGTTATCGCCATCATAGGTTTATTAGCAACACTTGCTGTTGTGTCCCTAAACAGCGCTAGAGTAAAAGCAAGAGACGCACAAAGGGTCTCAGATGTTAAGCAAATTTCTACTGCTCTTGAGATGTATTACGCATCAAATGGTGATTATCCGGTTTGTGGCAGTTATAGTGCTGATATAGCAGTTTCAGCCTGTACGGGTCTTGATCTCGATGCTGAATTATCGAGTTTTAACGATCCAAAAGACTCAGAAGTGTGCGTTAACGGTAGCACAGGATGTAATTATACTTTTACAGTAATGGGAAACGATGGGTATGAAATTTGCTTTGCTTTAGAATCTGGTTCTGGAAGTTTGGGAGATGGTTTAAATAAGATTACAACAGGTGGAATGTTGTCACCTGGTTGTACTTTCTAATACCTATTGACTTTTAAATCCCCCACCTTCGAGGTGGGGGATTTTTTAAACCTCGAAGGTTGGAGCACCTTCGAGGTGGGGATTATTAATGGCGCTTTCACCAGGAATCGAACCTGGATTATCAGCTCCGCAAGCTGACGTTTTATCCATTAAACTATGAAAGCAGATATTTATGGGGATAAATTAAAAAGGGCAATTATGCCCTTTTAATATATAATATAAACATTAAAGTTTCAATGCCCTGATAAGATAATCAGATCCTGGCTCATCATCTTTGTCTAAATCTTCTTCTACAAAGTTTAATAAAAGATCTCTAACTTTTACTGGATTTTGTCCGTTTAGTGGTATGCTTATTCTTGGTTTGGCTCTATTTTTTAATATTATAAATACCATAGAAACTTGCGGAGGTTCATATATTACAAAGAAGTTTTTCATTTCTTTGTACATATAGAATTTTTTTCCTATTTGTATTCCAGCTTCCATTATATTTATATTTAATTCAACAGGTTCTTTTCTGTTTAGTAGCAGTATTATTATTACAGACATTACAATAATAACAGCGAATAAAAAATTTTTCTCTATCATAGCCCACAATACCAATATTGCTGCGCCTACAAAAAGCACAATATACCAAGTCATGGTTCTTTCCGGTTTTTCAAATTCTGGAAAGTGCCAACTTAGTAGAGTATTTCCTTTTTCTATTTGATCTTTATCTTCCATATAATAATTATACAATTTTAATTAATAATTGACAATCTATTTATTGTTATATATAATTTCCATATTGCTTTTGTGTGTATTTCGTTTGGAGAGATAGTCTCGCTACGCGATGGGTTGGTTGTAAGATGGGTTGCTTGTAATTAAAATAAATAATTTATGTATACCGTATATATATTACAAAGCCTAAAAACTAAAAAATATTATATTGGTCACACTAAAGATATTAACGATAGATTGAGAAGACACAATACTGGTTTATCAAAATATACAAAAAAATTTATTCCATGGAAATTAATTTATTCTGAGGAATATCAAACAAAATCAGAAGCATATAAAAGAGAAATGGAGATTAAAAAATATAAAGGCGGTATAAAATTTAAAAAATTGATAAATAATTTATAATACGGAGAGATGGCCGATCCCGCAGAGCGGGACCTCGCTACGCGATGGGTTGGTTGTAATTAAAATAAATAATTTATAATATGGAGAGATGGCCGAGCGGTTGAAGGCACCACACTGCTAACGTGGCAGGGCGTAAAAACCCTCGAGGGTTCGAATCCCTCTCTCTCCGCCAACACAATTTTTTAGCTGAACAATATATTAGATAATTGGCGTATCAGTATGATAAATCTTGTAAATGTTTAATGTATTAAAGTTTTTAATTATTTCAGCTCAAAGTAGCTTGTTATTTATATATTAAGATTTATGCAGAGCGTTTAATAAAGAGCATAAAATTCATATTATTTTCTTCTTTTCCATCTTCTTAATCTAGTAATAATTCTTTTTGTTGTGGTATTAACTTCTTTTAGTGAGGAGTTTTTTATTTTTTCTTTTGCGGTGTTTGTTTTTACAAAATTAAGCCAATCAGGATTAGGATAAATTCTATTTTTATCTGTTATTATTTCAACTACATCTCCATTTTTAAGCTCAGCATCAAGTTTTGCAATTTTATTATTTATTTTTACAGAAACACATTTATTGCCTATATCAGTATGTATGTGATATGCGAAATCAATAGGAGTTGATCCTTCAGGTAAATCTATAACATCGTTTTTTGGGGTAAAAATAAAAATTCGAGATTTAAATATATCAGTATTTAACTTGATTGATTTTATATAATCTCTATTATTTTTTATTTTACCCTGCCATTTTACTAGATCTTTTATCCAGTCCAAGTTTTGATTTTCTAGATTTTTATAAGTTTTGTCTTCATAACTCCAGTGTGAAGCTATTCCAAATTCTGCCATGTTATCCATTTCCGCGGTTCTTATTTGTATTTCAATTGGATTGTGAGTTTCATTAAAAACCGTGGTATGCAAAGATTGATAACCATTTGGTTTTTTTTGTGATATGTAGTCCTTAACCCTGCCATTTAGCGGTTGATAATGATTGTGTATGATTCCAAGCGTTGAATAGCAGGTTTCAATATCTTTTACAATAATTCTGAGCGCTATTAGGTCGTATATTTTATTTATATCTTTGTCTTTTTTGAGTAATTTTAAATAAAGTGAATATAATCTTTTTTGTCTGCCATAGATAGAATGAAACTGCACTTTATTTTCTTTCAAAATTTTTATTATATTTTTTTTTGTTTGATTTAAAGACAATGTTTTTTCTCCAATTTGTGATTTGAATTGCTTTATTGTCCACTTATATTCAACTGGGTATACATATTTAAAAGATAAATCCTCCAATTCTTCTTTTATTTTATACATTCCTAATCGTCCAGCAATTGGAGCATATATTTCAAGAGATTCAAGTGCTATTCTATATCTTTTTTCTTGATTTTTGTGGTATTTTAGAGTTTTTAAATTGTGTAAACGATCAGCAAATCTAATTATTATTACTCTTATGTCCTTACTCATTGCAATAAACATTTTTCTTAAATTTTCTGCATATCTTTCTGCGCCACTATATTTTATTGTTCCAATTTTTGTATCGCCTTCTACTAGCTGAGCAATATCGCTTCCAAATTCAGATTTTATATCATCTACTGTAAAAGCGTTTTCTTCTAGAACATCATGTAACAATCCAGCTATTACTGTATCTACATTCATTTTCCATTTTGTGAGCGTGTATGCTGTTTCGAGTGGATGTGTTATATATTCTTCTCCACTGAGACGCTTTTGACCTTGATGAGCAACACAAGCAAACTCCCAGGCTTTTAGAAGTAATTTTTCATTATAATTGCTTATATTATGATTTTTTTTGAGTAAATTTAATACATCTTTTATGTCTCTCATAATTTGATTATAACATTATAAAAAAACCTGACCAGAGTCAGGATTTTTTCGTTTTTTTGCAATCTTTATTGGAGCACTTTTCTTGGTTTCTAAACTCTACCATCGGGGAGCCACACTTTTCGCAAATATTTCCAGTTGGTTTGCTCCATGAAGCGAATTTACACTCCGGATAATTCTTACATCCATAAAAGATTTTTCCACGCTTTGTCCTTTTGATTATAACGGCTCCGGTTTTACAAATAGGACAGTTTATATTTAATTCTTCGGTAATTGTTTTTGTGTTTTTACATTCTGGAAAGTTTGAGCAAGCAATAAATTTTCCAAATCTTCCAAATTTTATTACCATGGGAGAGCCACACTTTTCACAAATCTGATCCGTTTCTTCTGTTGTATCAACTTTTTCCACTGATTCGTATTTTTCTAATAATTTTTTTTCAAATGGTTTATAAAAATCAGATAAAAATGGCCTCCATTGTTTTTTTCCTATTGCTATTTCATCAAGACCACTTTCTATATTTGCAGTAAATTGATAATCAACTATTTCGGGAAATTCTTCTTTGAGCATTTTATTTACTAATTCTCCAATTTCAGTTGGGATCAATCTTTTTTGTTCTTTAATTACATATTTTCTTGCAATTATTGTAGAAATCGTTGGCGCGTATGTAGATGGACGACCAATTCCAAGTTTTTCCATTGCTTTTATAAGAGAAGCTTCGTTGTATCTTGCTGGCGCTTCTGTGAATTTTTGTTCGCCGTTTATGTTTTTTAATTCTACCGCGTCGTTTTTATTGACTTCTGGGAGTTGATTTTCAGCGACATTTGATTTATAGATTTTCATAAATCCATCAAATATAATAATATTTCCGCTTGAAACAAATGTAAACTTTTCTGCATCGTCTGAAATCTCTATTTTTGTATTTTTTATTTTCGCACTAGACATTTGACTAGCAACAGCTCTTTCCCAGATTAATTTATATAATTTAAATTGTTTTGCATCTAAATATTGTTCAATTTTTTCTGGTGTGTTTTCCACGCTTGTTGGTCTTATTGCTTCGTGAGCTTCCTGAGCATTTTTAGATTTTGTTTTATATTTTCTGGCATTGGAATATTGTTCTCCTAAATTTTCTTTTATAAATTTGGAACATGATGCAATAAATCCTTCTGATAAATTTACAGAATCAGTTCTCATATAGGTTATAAGACCAGTGCTTCCAGTATGAATTTCTATTCCTTCGTATAATTGTTGAGCTAAAAGCATTGTTTGTTTTGAGCTAAAACCCAATTTATTATTTGCAGATTGTTGCAAAGTTGAAGTTGTAAATGGAGCTAGTGGATTTTTTGCTACATCGTTTGATTCAACATTTGATATTTTATAATCAAGAGATTTTATTTGCGATATTAAATCATCTGACTTTTGATTTGAATTTATTTCAAATTTATCAAAACTTTTTTTATTGATTTTTGTGAGTTCTGATTTTATTTCTGTTTTTTCTTTTGTAAAAAAATCAGCTAGAATTTTCCAATATTCTTGAGATTTAAAATTTCTTATCTCATCTTCTTTGTCGCAAATAAGTCTTACTGCGGCTGATTGAACTCTTCCCGCTGACAATCCTTTTGAAATTTTTTTCCATAAAAATGGAGAAAGTTTGTATCCAACTAATCTATCTAATATTCTTCTTGCTTGCTGAGCATTGACTAGATTTTCATCAAGCTCTCTAGGATTTTCTAGCGCTTTTTCTAGAGCAGTTTTTGTAATTTCATGAAATGCTATTCTTTTGAAGTTTTTTGGTTTTAGTAAATAATTTAAGTGCCATGAAATTGCTTCCCCTTCTCGATCTTCATCAGTTGCGAAAAATACCATTTTTGCTGTTTTTGCCAATTTTTTAAGTTTTAGAACATTTGCTTTTGCTTTTTTTGGAACAGTGTATTCTGGTTCAAAATCTTCTTCTATTTTTACTCCCAATTTTCTCTCTGGCAAGTCCCTGACATGACCATATGAAGATTCAACATCATAACTACTATCCAAAAATTTTTTTATTGTTTTCGCTTTTGTTGGTGATTCAACAATAACTAAATTTTTCATTATTTTGTAATTTATAATTTTTAGAAACTTTTTCTATTTTTTAAAATATAATTTTCATCTATCCATTTTTCTCTTAAACTTCCTGTTAGATACATAGATCCAGTAATTACCAGGCAGTCAGAACTTTCAGTTTGTGTTAATCCAAATTCAAGAGCATGCCATGGATCTAAAAAATAATCTATTTTCGCTTTTGTTCGTAATTTTTTTATTATATTTTTGAATTCAATCATTGAGGCAGTTTTCCTACCGGCATTTAGCGTTAATGATCTTGTAAAAATTATATAATCTGCTAGATGAGCTATTTCTTCAAGAGATTGAGCAACATTTTTATCTGCTACCATACCATAAACAACTATTAGTTTTCTATATTTTATTGTTTTTAAATCTTCTGCTAATTTTTTTAGTTTAATTCTGTTGTGAGCACCATCTATTATTACATGTGGTGATTCTTGAATTGTTTCAAATCTACATGGAAGTTTTGTTTGTTTTATTCCCTTTTCTATTGCTTTTTTATTTATATTGAGAAATTCTCCTATTTTTTTTGCAATCGCACTATTTTTTTCATTAGAACTAATACCCTTTACTTTTATAGATACAAATTTAGATTTTTCTTTATCACATTTTGTTTGGAACATTTTTAAAATTTTAGGACGCTCTTCTGTCGTGATGAGAGTACAGTTCTTTTTTACTATTCCCATTTTTTCTTTTGCTATTAATTCAAGTGTATTTCCTAAAACATCTTGGTGATCATAATCAATATTTGTTATAACAGCATATTTTGTATTTTTTATAACATTTGTAGCGTCATTGAGTCCGCCGAGTCCTACTTCAAGCACAACCCAATCACATTTTTCTTTTGCAAAATATACAAATCCAACAGCCACAAAAACTTCAAAGTATGATGGTACTCCGTATGGACTTTTTATTGCGCATTCTGTTAGTGGTTTTTTGAAACTCTCTATTATATTTGCGAAATCGTTTGGAGAAATATATTCATTATTAATTCTTATTCTTTCTATACTTGTTGTTGTGTGTGGTGAGTAATACGAACCAACTTTATAACCACCACATTTTAAAACATTGTGTATTGCACAAGTTGTTGATCCTTTTCCAGCAGTTCCAGTTACATGAATATATTTTAATTTATTTTGTGGATTTCCTATTAATTTTAAAAAATAATTTAATCTTTCTACAAAAAAAGATCTATTCAATTTACGATTACCTCTTTTCATGTAATCAATAGAGGGTATGTTATTAAGCGATTTTAAGAATTCAACCGCATTTTGATATTTAGAATTTCGCATATTTTATTCATTTATTGATTTAAAAAAAGAAAACATCGCCTAATATTTGAGTTCGTAGATTTGCCCTCCTAAATTTTTAATCAATCCACTTAGCTCCATTTCTGTTAAATTTGACATGACGATATTTGTATTAAGTCTACTATACTCTATGATTTTGTCAACCTTTAAAGGTCCGTCTAAGAGAATTTTATATATAATTTTATGATTTTCAGATAAAAAATTAATTTTTTGTTGTGATTTTTGATTATCTTTTATATTGTATATTTCTAATATATCATTTACATCTGTTATTATTTTTGCGCCTTGTTTTATTAGCATATTGCAACCATCTTGATTTTTGTTAAATATATTCCCAGGACAAGTTAAAACCTCTCTATTTTCAGATAATGCAAAATTGGCAGTAATTAAAGCTCCTGATTTCATACCAGCTTGAACTACAAAAGTTGCCTGCGATAATCCCGCAATTATTCTGTTTCTTTGTGGAAAGTTTTGTTTTTTGTATGGAAAATTTATTCCATATTCTGAAATTATGAGTCCACTTTTTTCTATTTGTTTCGCAAGATTAAGATTTGATAAGGGACTTGGTTTTGTTATATCAGATCCCAAAACAGCAATTGTTTCACCTTTTGTTTTTAATGTTTCTATGTGAGAAAGAGAATCAATTCCATTTGCAAGTCCAGATACTATTGTAATGTTTTTTCTTGCGCAAATGGTGACAAATTTTTCAACTATAGATTTTCCATAAGAGTCAAATTTTCTAGAACCAACCACACTTAAAAAATTTTTATTTTTTAGTAATTCTAAATTTCCTTTTGTAAAAAGCACAAGCGGAGGAGAAAAAATTTGTTTTAATAGATATGGGTAATCGTCGCTAAAATAATTTATTATTTTTATATTTTGCTTCTCGTGTGTTTCCCAAATTGTATTATAATCAATTTTACTTTTTTGATTTATAAAATAATTTGTAAAATTTTCTGTAAATCTATTATTTATTAATTCTTTATAATTTAGGTTCCAAATTTTTTCCCAATCTTTGAATATATCAAATAATTTTTTTACTTTTTTAAAACCAATATTAGGAATTAAAAAAAGGCCCAATAAAATTTTTTTATGTTCTAGCTCCATAATCACTTTTCTAATTGTTATAATGTGATTATATTAGATAATTTTTTATTTTGCAAGTTTTACCCAGCTATTGACAAAAAAATTTAGATATGCTATTATAATATATTATAATATAATAGAAAATTAAAAATATATAAAATATGCATAATTTTGCGGAGAAATTGCCATGATTCTTTAGTAATCAATTAGGCTATTTATATAAAAATATTATTCTCCGCAGCATTATTCATATTTATATTTCTGTTCGCTAGTAGTTTTTAGTTACCCCCCTCCTGGTGGCTTTAAACGCAAGTTAGGTGGCTTTTCTTGCTTCGGCATGTGAGAGCTATTTACACTAGCGGATAGTAATATAAATATGATAAACAATCTTTTGTTCACAAGAGGTTGTTTTTTTATTAAAATTGTGTTAATTTAATACATTACGAAAATATTATTATAAAGGAGGAAAAAAATGAAAAACATTTTTTTCGTGCTGTTGATAATCTTGCTTTTTTTGGTTTTATCTTGCGATAAACCGACTCAAGTGAGATTAAGCGATGGAAATGAGGATGCAAACTTTCATGTTCCAGCATCTTCAGGATTGCTTGGAAATGTTGATCTTCACGTAATTCCTGAAACCATTCAGGGTTCAGCCATTATCCTTATTAATGGTCCTGGGGCGTCTATAGGATATGATATTCGCGATAGAAACGATTCTTCGTTTATTTATTTTGCGGATTCATATATTTCAGCCGGAGGCAAAACCATAGAAACAGGAACTGTCATACCCTACAATAAGTGGGTCCATATTCGTTTGGTGATTTACAAGTCAGGGTTATCTGGCTATGTGGTGTCATTTTTACAACTGCTTGGATTAGATTTTTTTGATTCGATTGAAGAGTATATGATCGAATCAGTTTATGAAGCGGATTTTATGTTTGAGGGTCCGTCTCATGTGAAAAAAACTCAGTGGATTAAACACTGAGAATAATAATAAAAAGCCCACTAATCTTGACTTAGTGGGCTTTTCTATTTATATAAAAATTGATTTATAATAAGGATTCTATTTTTTTTACAGCTTCTTGTAATGCTAAATTTATTTTTTCTATTTCACTGTTCATAAATTTTTGAAGCACAATATCTTCGCTTGGAATATTTTTCATTTCATCATTTTTAATTCCAATTCTAATTCTCATAAATTCACTTCCACCTAATTTTTCTATGATTGATTTTATACCATTGTGTCCAGCAGATGATTTAAATATTCCAGATTTCACTTCTCCCATTTCAATATCCAAATCGTCATAAATAATTATGATATCTTTTATGTCAATTTTATAATATTGTTTTATTAAACTAACTGCATCACCACTTAAATTCATAAAAGTTGTTGGTTTAGCAACAATAATTTCTCTAGATTTTAGAATTTCTGATTTCAATTTTTTATTTTCAGTAAACTTCCCTAAGTTGTTATTATCTATAAATAAATCAACTGCCATGAATCCGGCATTGTGTTTTGTTTCTTTGTATTCTTTTCCGGGATTTCCTAATCCGACTATAAGTTTCATATTGTTATTCAAGATTAGCTTTATTATTTTTTTAACATTTTTTTAAGTTTTTTAACATAAATAGAAATTGAAAGTCCATATAAATCAAATTCTTCTCTGAGTTTTTTGCTTATAAATCTTACATATGATTCATTTAAACTTGTTTTATATCCGATTACAATTTCAAAAGATAATTTGTGCTCAGATTTTGTAATTTCATAAATTTTTGGTTTTTTTCTTCCTTTTCCAATTGTTGGTGGATGAATTTTTATAATTTTTTGTCTGAATTTTTCCAGAGCAGATTTATCAATTTGGATTTTTGATTTTTCGTATAATTTAATTGCTTCATCTAATATTCTTAAAACTCTAGTTTTATCAATTGCTGAAACAGGGATTATTTTTGCCCACCATAGAAATGGCATTATGTTATTATAATACTGTACATATTTGTCATAGGTTTTTAAATTTTTATCATTTATTAAATCCCATTTATTCGCTACGACAATAAGTGATTTTTTAGATTTAATCGCAAGTTGCGCAATTTTCATATCTCCAACAGAAATATTTTTCGAAACATCTGTCACTAAAATTATAATATTTGTTTTCGCAATTGCTTTTTTAGTTTGATCAACCGATTTTTGTTCTAATTCATTTTGTTTTGTTTTAGTTTTTCTTTTTCTTATTCCTGCAGTATCAATTAATACAAATGGATATCCTTTGAATTGAAATGGAATAAATTGCGCATCTCTTGTTGTGTGTTCTTCGTGAGAAACAATTACACGCTCTTCGTTTAATATCGAATTAATAATAGAGGATTTGCCAACATTTGTTTTTCCTATAAAAGCAATTTTTATTTCTTCTTTTTCTGTTGTTTTTTTAGATTTTAATTTTATGTTTTTAATTTTTTCAACTACCATATCAAGTAAATCACCAGTTCCAGATCCTGTTATTGCAGAAATTTTTTTTGGTTCACCTAGTCCTAATTTTATAAATTCATCAGCCTGTATTCTCTCTTTTTTATTTCCGCATTTATTCGCAACTAAAATATAATTCAATTTATTTCTTTTTATATATGATGCGAAATTTTTGTCCTGCGGAAGTATCCCAACTTTAGCATCAACTAAAAATAATATTAAATGTGATTGAGAAATTATTTTTTCTGCTTGCTCGATTATTTTTTTATCAACTAAACTATCCTTTTCTTTTTTCTTAAATAAATCATCTTCTATTCCGCCGGTGTCAACTATATTAAAAACTTTTCCAAGCCATTCTGTTTCTTGAGAATTAATATCTCTTGTTGTCCCAGGAATTGTGCTTGTAATAGCTTTATTTTTTACGAGCAAATTAAAAAGAGTGGACTTCCCCACATTAGTCCTTCCCACGATTGAAACAATTGGAAGATTTTTATTCATTATATTTTAGTAACTAGCTTTCAGCTATAAATTTTATAAATCAAGTTTTATTTAAATTAATTTATTTTTACTATTATATAGGCTGAAAGTTTTGAGATTAACAATTACGATTATTTTTGGTCTTTACCGAGAAGAATTAAGAAATCTATTTTACCATCCATTAAATAATCTTTAAGATTTTCTGATAAAACATTTGTTCTTATTCCACCTATTTTATTTTGAATTTTTGTAAGTGTTTGAGGGTATTTATTATTACTTAAATCATAGATTATTGTTGATGTTGAATTTTTTGTAGGAGCATTTTCTATTCTTGAAATTGTTAGTCCCTGCGCTTCTAAAATTTTTGCTTTTTTACTTGCAAGTCCTGATTGGTCTGTTCCATTTAATATATATATTGTAGCATTTTCTTGTTGCGCTTGCATCGAAATTTTATCTTGATTTTCAAATAGATTTTTGAAAAAATCTTGTATTATGCCGAAGTTGCCTCCTTTTGGGATGAGTATCCACGCGCCGTCATAAGTTGAGGTTGTGCTTGTGAGTAAATTATCTGGAGCATCATTTATAACTTTGTTGTAAATTTTATTTTTGTCAATTTCTTTTAAAATATCTACAAATCTTATGGCCTCCCAGGTTTCTACATCTGTTTTTACATATTCATTTAAAATTTTAAAAAGTTTAGAAATTTTATTAGGGTTTGTAATCGTAGAAAAACTTAATATTTTGTCTTTTACAGAACTTATTATTTTCATTTGTCTTTTGCTTCTTGCATAATCAGAGCCCTCAAAACCACTTCCATCAATTACTATTCCGTGGCGACTTCTTGCAAATTTTAATGCCTCGTCACCATCTAAATGCTGTTGTCCCTTTTTAAATTGAACGGTTTGAATTTTATGATTGTTTGTTGGGTATTGATAATCTACAAAACTATTTTCTATATATACATCTACTCCGCCAAGTGCATTTACAATTTCCTTAAAACCAAAAAAATCTACAGACACGCCATAATGTATCGGGATTCCAATATTTTCTTCAATATTTTGTTCTGCATATTTCAGTCCATTGCCTTTTTCTATACTTTCTCCTATGGAATATAAGTGATTTATTTTTTTATACATTCCATTTTCTGTTTTAACAATCAGATCTCTTGGAATTGAAACCATATAAACTTCATTTGTTTCATATTCATAACTCAAAAGTATTATTGTATCTGTTAGAAATGGTCCATCATGACCCTCTCCACCCATTCCAAGTATTAATACATTTGTTCTTCCATCAGATTCGCCTTTTAATTTTTTGAAATCAGAAGAAATCAAGGAAGATATTTGTCTGATTAAAGAATTTTTTTGAATTGTCTGTGCAAAACTAGATTTAGAACTTGAAGCGATAACAGAAAGTATTAGTATTGTTGATAGAAATCCAATCAAAAACAAAAAAAGCACATTTTTTATTATGAACATTAATCTGCTTTTTTCATATCGCTTTCTTGCTGTTTCTAAACTTTCTTCACCATTGTCATCGATAAAAAATTTTTTCTGTTTTTTCATTTTATTCTGAATTGTATTAAGTTTTATTCTTAAGTTATAATAATATAAAAAAGATATTTTATCAAGATATTTGTCTACTTGTACAGTTTTGTATTTTTAATCAATGTATTATATAATTAATTTATACTATAAATTATTAATACTATGGGAGAAACACAAAACAATAGAGATTATTTTGGTAAAAAAATAGATGAGATAATAGATTCAATTGTTGGTTTTTTCTTTGAAACATTTCCATATATTTCACTTATGCTAGCTTTTTTGTTTTTGCTTTATAAATTATTAAAGCCAGCTATAATAATTGAATATTAAATATTATTAAATATAAAAATAAAAACGGGCTCTTATGGAGAGTCTGTTTTTTGTTGAAAATGTTATTCGCCAACGCAGAATTTTTCCGCGTTATTGGAACAGTCAGTGCATCCGCAATAAGGTTTTTTTTCATCATTGCTTGGCATGAGGCCTGTTCCCTTGCATGTTTCGCAGATGTTTCCGTCGGCTCGTTTACCAGAGCCCCTGTTATTTTCTCCAGAAGCAATCCAGTTTTCTCGAGGAATAAATGTTCGAGTATCTGGGGCTTCTTTTTGTGCATTGCCACGGGGTTTGTATACTGACTTCCCCTTGGGGTTTTTTGTATTTGGAAAAAGCATTTTTCCTCCATAATATGTATTTTTCTGAAATAAATATTGCATATTTTAACAAAAATGTCAATAGCAAGATAAATCTAATTATTTATTTATATATAAAATAAAACAATCCCACAAATGAGATTGTTGCCTTGTAACTTTCGCCTAAAAGTATTATTTTTTTATTGGCTTTGCCATTTCTTTAATACATCTAGCACAAACCTTCGCTGATTTTCCATTTATTTTTTTTGATTGCAGATTAATTCCTATGGCTCTTTTTGTCTTTCTTTGAGAATGACTTTTTAAATTACCACTTGTGGTGCCACGTTTGCAAATTGAACAAACTCTTGCCATATATTTGTAATTTGAATATTAATAATTTATAATGATAAATATATATTATTTTTATAATTTTGTCAATAATATGATATTAAATTCACTATTTACAAATCCAATGTTATTTATTGCATGGCTTGTTGCGATAATTTTTGCACTTACAATTCATGAATTTTTTCACGCGTATGTAGCTTTAAAACAAGGTGACCCAACAGCAAAATTAATGGGAAGACTTAGTTTAAACCCCCTTGTTCACATTGATGTTTTTGGTTTTATATCAATTCTTTTAGTTGGATTTGGTTGGGCAAAACCAGTGCCAGTAAATCCACTTTATTTTAAAAATAAAAAATGGGGAGATGCAATTGTTTCAGTTGCTGGACCATTATCAAATTTTATTTCCGCAACAATTTTTATTATGTTTTTTGTTATTGGAGTAAAATTAAATATTATAAATTACGATTTATTAATAAACACTATAAATTATTTTGTAGGTTATGGTTCCGTTTATAATTTAGGATATTATTTTTTAATTTCTTTAATAGTTATAAATATAGCGCTAGGAGTTTTTAATCTTATCCCAATTCCACCGCTAGATGGTTATCATATATTATTTGCAGTATTGCCAAATTCTTTTAATGATGTAAAAGTTTGGCTTTTGAAAAATGGACCAACATTTTTATTAATTATAATTTTAGCCGATAGTTTTTTAAATATAGGAGTTTTTTCTTATCTATTTAATTTAATATTTAATGCTCTTGGCAAATTAATTTTAGGTTAATCTCTAATAATATTGACTAATCGTATAAGTTGTGATAACCTATTTTAATATTAGTAACAAATTTTATTTTAATAATTTTAATGTACCCAAATATCTAACTGGGTAGTCAAAATAAATGCCAACAATAAATCAATTAGTAAAAAAACCAAGGAAGGATCCAAGGAAAAGACCAAGTACTGTGGGTCTTAAATTCAGACAAAACACTTTAAAGAGAACAAAAAAATATAATTCAGTTGGTTCTCCATTTAAAAGAGGGGTTTGTATAAAAGTAACTACAACAACTCCAAAAAAACCTAATTCAGCACTGCGCAAAATTGCGAGAGTAAGATTATCCAATGGTCAAGAAGTAACAGCTTATATACCTGGAGTGGGACATAATTTACAGGAACACTCTATAGTTATGGTAAGAGGTGGTAGAGTAAAGGACTTACCGGGGGTTGCTTATCACATAGTTCGTGGTGTTTATGATTCACAGGGTGTTGAAAATAGAAAGCAGGGAAGGTCTCTTTATGGAGCAAAAAAACCTAAAAAATAATTAAAATAGCAATTAAACTAGTTTTAGTCACTAGGAACTAAAAGTTAAAATTAATATATGAGAGGTAAACCACAATCAAAAAGAAAGATTAAACCAGATCCAAAATTTAATAGTTTGGTTATTGGAAAATTTATAAACTATATAATGAGAAATGGTAAAAAAGCCATGGCCCAAACAATAGTTTATAAATCACTTGATATAATTTCAGAAAAAACAAAACAAGATGGACTTGCTGTTTTTAATCAAGCAATAAAAAATGTTGCTCCAACACTTGAAGTTAAGGGAAGGAGAGTTGGTGGAGCAAATTATCAGGTTCCAGTTGTTGTTTCCAATGAAAGAAAACAAGTATTAGCATTTAGATGGATAATTGATGCAGCAAAATCAAGAAAGGGAAAAGCAATGTCAGAAAAATTAGCCGATGAGATAATTTCTGCATCTACAAATGAAGGCGAAGCAATAAAGAAAAGAACAAATATTCATAAAATGGCTGAATCTAATAGAGCTTTTGCTCATTTTGCCAGGTAATTTTTAGCTGTAGGTTTTTAACTGTCAGCTTTTATTTTTTAAAATTTATTTAAAATTTAGAATTTAAAATTATATGTCGAGACAATATTCATTAGAAGATACTAGAAATATTGGGATTATTGCCCATATAGACGCTGGTAAAACAACAACTACTGAGCGTATTTTGTTTTATACAGGTAAAAAACATAAAATGGGAGAAACGCATGATGGAACAGCAGACATGGATTGGATGGAGCAAGAAAAAGAAAGAGGGATAACAATCACATCAGCTGCTACAACATGTTTTTGGAATAATAAAAGAATTAATATAATTGATACTCCAGGACATGTGGATTTTACCGCTGAGGTGGAGAGATCTTTAAGAGTTTTAGATGGAGCTGTTTGTGTTTTTGATGGTTCGCAAGGAGTTGAACCACAATCTGAAACAGTATGGAGACAAGCAGACAAATATCATGTTCCAAGATTAGCCTATATTAACAAGATGGCAAAAATGGGAGCGGATTTTTATATGAGCGTTGATTCAATTTTTAAAAGATTGTCACAAAAAGCTGTTCCTATACAGATTCCAATTGGAGCAGAGAGCGAATTTCTTGGAGTTGTAGATCTTATAAAAATGAAAGCATATAAATTTGAAGGGCAAAGTGGAGAAAAAATTGTTGAAATTGAAATTCCAGAAAATTTAAAAGACAAGGCACTTGAATTTAGAGCTAAACTTGTCGAAGTTGCTGCAGAGGGTTCTGATGAACTTACAGAAAAATATTTGAGTGGTGGTGATTTATCAGAAGAAGATATAAAAACAGGATTAAGAGCATTAGTATTAAAAGGAGGAGTTTATCCAGTATTGTGCGGAGATGCACTTACGAATCAAGGCATTCAATTTGTTCTTGATGCTGTTGTTGATTATTTACCATCACCAGTTGAGGTTCCTCCAATAGAGGGAATTGATAAAAGAACAGGAGAAAAAATTCATAGAAAAACAGATGATAATGAAAAATTTTCAGCTCTAGCATTTAAAGTTGCAACAGATCCTTTTATTGGAAAATTAATTTTTGTAAGAGTTTATTCTGGAGTTTTAAAAGCGGGATCTTATGTTTATAATTCTTCTACAGACACAAAAGAAAGAATTGCAAGAATTGTTTACCTTCATGCAAATTCTAGAGAAGAGGTTAGTGAAATTTATGCGGGAGACATTGCAGGAGTTGTGGGGTTAAAAGATACAAAAACAGGAAACACATTGTGTTCTGAAGGTGATGATATAATATTAGAATCAATTACATTTCCAGAACCAGTTATTCATATGGCAATTGAACCAAAAACAAAACAAGATCAAGAAAAAATGGGCTTGGCTCTTGCTAAGCTTTCAGAAGAAGATCCTACATTTAGGATTAAGACAGATGAAGAAACACAACAGGTTATTATTGCTGGAATGGGAGAATTACATCTGGATGTTTTAGTTGATAGAATGAGAAGGGAATTTAAAGTTGAGGTGGGCACAGGACAGCCACAGGTTGCTTATAAAGAAACAATAAAAGGGACAGCAGAAGCAGAGGGAAAATATATTAAACAATCAGGTGGTCGTGGACAATATGGTCATTGTTGGATTAGAGTTGAGTCCCGTGAAAGAGGGAAGGGACATGAATTTGTTGATGAGATTAAAGGTGGAGTAATTCCAAGAGAGTTTATTCCAGCTATTCAAAAAGGTATAAAAGAAGCATGCGATGAAGGAATTCTTGCGCATTATCCAGTTATTGATGTAAAAGCAACGGTTTATGATGGATCTTACCATGAAGTTGACTCGTCTGAGGCTGCATTTAAAATTGCGGCTTCAAAAGCATTCAAAGATGCTTGTCGCGCTGCTCAACCAATAATTTTAGAACCAATTATGAAAGTCAATGCAATAACTCCGGAAGAATACATGGGAGATGTTATTGGAGATTTAAATTCAAAAAGAGGACAAATTGATAGTATGGAAGATAGAGTAAATCTAAAATCTATAAATGCAAAAGTTCCATTATCAGAATTATTTGGTTATGCAACAACTCTTCGTGGGATGACTCAGGGAAGAGCAAGTTACACAATGGAATTTAGTCATTATCAAGAAGTCCCTCAAAAAATTGCTCAGGAAATTATAGAAGGGAAAAGAAAGTAAATTAGATTTCATATTTCAAATTTAGATTAATAGAATTTTAGTTGTTTGAAAATTGAAATCTAAAAATTAAGAACAAAAATATGGATATTGATAAAATAATAGACATTGTTAAAAAAACAAACAAAGAAGTTGTTCTTTTGCGTGAAAATGGAGATGCTTATGTTGTTTCAAAATTGGAAGATTTTTATAAAAATCTAGATAAAGATGCGAATGACTATAATAAAAAATCAGATGATGATTATGCTATCTCTGTAAAGAAATTAATAATGCCATGACATTTGCATTTTTTTGAATAATTTGTTATTATAGTTTATGCATTTATTTTTTTAATAAATTTTTAATAAAATTTTTAGTGGTTTTCCACTATGGTATCTAATTTAATTAATTATTCTCGATTCAAGTCAAGCTTGACTTGATGAGGTAAATAAAATTATGGCAGAAACATTTAACAGAACAAAATCACATGTAAACGTAGGTACAATCGGCCACGTTGATCATGGAAAAACAACTTTAACAGCTGCTATCTTAAAGGTTTTGGCAGTTCATGGTGGTGTTGCTCAAAATAAATCAGTTGATCAAATTGATAACGCACCAGAAGAAAAGGAAAGAGGTATTACTATTGCTACTTCTCACGTAGAATATGAATCAGAAAAAAGACACTATGCTCACGTTGATTGTCCAGGACACGCTGACTATGTAAAAAATATGATTACCGGCGCTGCACAAATGGACGGAGCAATACTTGTAGTGTCAGCTGCTGATGGAGCTATGCCTCAGACAAGGGAACATATTGTTCTAGCAAGACAAGTTGGAGTTCCTTATATTATTGTTTTCTTGAATAAGGTTGATCAGGTAAGTGACCCAGAACTTATTGATTTAGTTGAGGAAGAAGTAAGAGATCTATTAAAAAAATATGAATTCCCTGGTGATGAAGTTCCATTCGTAAGAGGATCAGCACTTAAAGCATTAGAGGATCCACAAGGTGAGGCATCAAAACCAATATTAGAACTTGTTTCTAAGTTAGATGAATATATTCCAGAGCCAGTCAGAGAACTAGATAAACCATTTTTAATGCCAATTGAAGATATCTTCTCAATTGAAGGAAGAGGAACAGTAGTAACAGGAAGAATTGAGAGAGGTATTGTTAAATTAAGTGATGAGGTTGAAATGGTGGGTATTAGACCAACTGTAAAAACAGTTGTTACTGGTATTGAAATGTTTAACAAATCTCTTGATCAAGGACAAGCTGGAGACAACGCTGGAATATTATTAAGAGGTACAAAGAAAGACGATGTTGAAAGAGGACAAGTTTTAGCAAAACCAGGAAGCATTACCCCACATACAGATTTTGAAGCAGAAGTTTATATTTTATCCAAAGAAGAAGGTGGAAGACATACACCATTTTTCAAGGGTTACAAACCACAATTCTATATTAGAACTTCAGATGTTACAGGTGATGTAGAATTACCAGAAGGAACAGAAATGGTTATGCCTGGAGATACAGTTAATTTGAAAGTTAAATTAATTCACCCAGTAGCATTAGAAGAAAAACAAAGATTCGCAATCAGAGAAGGTGGTAAAACTGTTGGAGCAGGGGTTGTTGTTAAGATTATGAAATAAATTTATTTATTTTCCCTCATCGAATTTGACTCGATGAGGGAAAATTGTATATTAATAATTTATATTTATGGAGAAGAATAAGAGTAAAAAAGAAAAAGTAGAAGAAAATTTGATAACTAATAGAATCAGAATAAGACTCAAAGCATACGATCACATGCTTATTGATCAATCGACAAAAACAATTGTTGATGTAGCACTTCGCAATGGTGCAAAAGTAATAGGACCAATTCCATTACCAACAGATATTAAAAAATACACAGTATTAAAATCAACTTTTGTACATAAGGATGCCAGAGATCAATACGAAATGAGAACACATAAAAGACTTTTAGATATCATAGAACCAGATAGAAAAACAATAGACGCGCTTATGAGCTTAGACCTTCCAAACGGTGTTGACATAGAGATAAAGATGTGATAAGCTCTTTTTAAGTTATTTTTTTTAATTGTTTTGAAGGGAACATTTAAAAACCCCCATCAAGGGGAAGTGTTAGATGGCTTTTCAATAACAAGTAGGAGATTGAAAAAAGCATTAATTAAATTCTGCAAAATTAATATTAAATTTAGCAGAATCGCAATTTTACATTTTTTAAACCCAAGTGTGTTTAAAAGAGGTAAGGTTACGATTTTTTATATTATAAGGACATGAATTTCATAGTAGGAACAAAAATAAAAATGACTCAAATATTTACAGAAGATGGTAGAGTTATTCCAGTTACAGAAATTAGCGCAAAACCAAATACTGTATTGAGGGTTAAAACAAAAGAAACAGACGGATATGAATCTGTTGTTTTGGCATACGGAGAGAAGAATAAGATAAAAAAATCTTTATCTGGATTTTTTAAAAATTTAGGAAAATTTAGGGGCGTGAAAGAATTTAGAATAGATGATATGAAATTCGACTTAAAACCAGGAGATAAAATTGGACTCGATTCTTTTACAGAGGGAGAAAAAGTAAAGGTTTCTTCAGTTTCAAAAGGTAAAGGTTTTCAGGGCGTTGTAAAAAGACATGGATTTAATGGTGGACCAAGAACTCATGGTGATAAAGATCAGTTGAGAATGGGTGGATCGATTGGCGCGACTGAACCAAGAAGAGTTTTCAAGGGAAAAAAAATGCCTGGAAGAATGGGTGGAGAAATGGTATCAATTAAAAATTTAGAAATTGTGAAAATTGATTTAGAGAATCATTTATTATATGTGAGAGGTGCTGTATCTGGTGGAAGAAATGCTTTGGTTATGATTTATGGATCCGGAGATATAAAAGTTCATGAAGAACAAAAGAAAAATATTGAAACACCAGAGACAAACACAGAAGAACCAAAGGTTGTTGAATCAATTGATAATTCAATTGAGGTTCCAATAACAACAGAAACTGAAAAACCACAAGAAGTACAACAAGAAGTACAAGAAGCAGTAGAAGAAACCTCAAAAGTTGATGAAACCCCAGAGACCGAAAATAAAGAAGAAATAAAGGAAGAAACAAAAGAAGAAAAATAATTTTATGTTAAAGACAAAGATTTACAATTTAGAGGCAAAAGAAATTGGAGAATTGCAACTCGATAAGAGGATTTTTGGAGTTAAAATAAATGAACCAGTTGTTCAACAAGTTGTAGAGGCTCATCTTGCAAATAGGCGTCAAGTTTTAGCACATACAAAACAAATTGGGGAAGTTCGTGGTGGTGGAAAAAAACCATGGAGACAAAAAGGAACAGGACGCGCAAGACATGGCTCTATCAGGTCACCACTATGGAAAGGTGGTTCTGTAACTTTCGGTCCTACAAAGGATAGAAATTTTGCGAAAAAAGTAAATCAGAAAATGAAACAAAAAGCATTATTTATGGTTTTATCAGACAAATTCAATGAAAATAAATTAACAGTTTTAGAGGATTTTAATTTAACAACAAGAAAAACAAAAGATTTATTATCAGCAATTTCAAAATTCAATTTAAAAGATAAAAAAATTATAATTGGCATTGATAAAAAAGATTCAAACATGCAAGAAGCTTCAAAGAATTTAAAAACTGTTAAAGTTATGCCAATTGCAAGTTTTAATGTATATTCATTATTAAATTTTGATAATTTGTTTTTGACAAAAAAAGCAGTAGAAGCAATTAGTAAACATTTTAATAAGATTAAATCAAGTTAATCTTGAAAATTATATGGGAATTTTTAGTAAAAAAAAGAAGAAGATTGATAAAAAAGAAGTTGTTAAACAAACAAAGGATTTGACTATTGATGAAATTTCAAAAGATAAATCAAAAAAAACAGATAAAAAAGAAAAAGTTAAAAAATCAGAAGATTTAACTATTGAAGAAATAAAACAAGAAAAGTCAAAGAAATTAGGAAAAGGCAAAAAAGTGGAATCTGGGAAGGATACAAAGGAATCATATAAAATTTTAGTAAGAGCACTTATTACAGAAAAAGCATCTTATTTAAAATCAGAAAATAAATATTTATTTGAAGTTACAAAAACTGCAACCAAAAATGAAATAAAAAAAGCAATTTTTCATGTTTATGGATGTTGGCCAGAGAGTATTAATATAATAAATATAGGTGGCAAGCGTGTAAGATATGGAAAGAATGCCGGAACAACAAAAGGAAAGAAAAAAGCAATAGTAACGCTTAAAAAAGGAGATAGTATAGAAATTTACGAAGGAGTTTAATAATTTATTGATAGATTAATTACATAATAGGATAATTGAAAAATAGTATGGCAATAAAATTATACAAACCTACTACACCGGGAAGAAGAAAGACATCAGTTATTTCAAGTCCTTTAGTTTCCAAAAAAGCAAAATTGCCAAAAAATTTAGTTACAATAAGAAAAAAACATTCAGGAAGAAATAATCAGGGAAAAATTACAGTAAGACACAAAGGCGGTGGTGAAAAAAGATACATAAGGATAGTTGATTTTAAAATGGATAAATATGATATTCCAGCAAAAATTGAAAGAATAGAGTATGATCCAAATAGAAATGCAAATATAGCGCTAGTTTGTTATAGAGATGGAGAAAGAAGATATGTTTTAGCGCATGAGGGGATAAAAATAGGCGAACATATTGTATCATCAAAAACAAAACTAACAATATCAGAAGGAAATAGATTCCCATTGTCACTTATTCCAACAGGAATTTCAGTGTATAATGTAGAGTTAAAACCAGGGACTGGTGGTAAATTAGCAAGAAGCGCTGGAAGTAGTTTAACATTTATTGGAATAGATGGAGACAGAGCACAATTAAAATTACCATCAGGAGAAATGAGAATTGTTTCAAAGGATTGTTGTGCGACAATAGGAACTGTTTCAAATTCAGAATACAGAAATATAAGATGGGGTAAGGCAGGAAGAATGAGACATCGTGGAATAAAACCTGCGGTTCGTGGAAAGGTAATGAATCCATGTGATCACCCACACGGAGGTGGAGAAGGAAAACATCCTATTGGTATGAAACATCCAAAAACACTTTGGGGCAAACCAGCGCTAGGAGTTAAAACAAGAAAGAATAATAAATATAGTGATAAATTTATAATTGCAAGAAGAAAAAAAAGAAGATAAATAATTTAAACTAGATTTTAATAAAAATATGTCAAGAAGTTTAAAAAAATTACCATTTACATGTCCTAAGCTTTTGAATAAATTATCAAAGATTAAGCCAGGAGATAAAACAACGATTATAAAGACATGGTCAAGGGCATCAACAATAACTCCCGAGATGGTCGGATATACTATTTATGTTCATAATGGCAAAGATCATTTACCAGTATTTGTTGTTGAAAATATGGTTGGACATAAATTAGGAGAATTTTCACCTACAAGAAAGTTTGTTTCTCATGGTGGTAAAATGGCGAAAGCCCAATCAAAGAAAAAATAATTTTAAATTATTAATATTATGCAGGTAACAGCAAAATTAAAAAGCTATCATGTGTCTCCAAGAAAAGTAAGACTTGTTGTTGATGTAATAAGAGGATTAGATGTTTTAGATGCAATAGCGCAGTTAGAGAATTTAAATAAAAGATCGTCAGGTGGGATTTTAAAGCTTTTGAATTCTGCAATTGCAAATGCCGTAAATAATTTTTCCTTAGAAAAAAATAATTTATATGTAAAAACAATTTTTGTAGATAAAGGGATGGTTTATAAAAGATGGATGCCAAAAGCACACGGTTCAGCTGGAAGAATTAGAAAAATAACAAGCCATGTTACAATTATCCTTGATGAAAGAATTCCAAGCGATTCAAAAAAGAAGATTAAAAAACAAAAAACCGAAACTAAAGAAGATATAGATATTATTGATATAAAAGATATTAAAAAAGAATCTGTGCAGAGCGTAAAACCAGTAAAAAAACAGAAATTGTCAGTAAATAAACCACAACAAAAATCTAAATCAATTAAAAATTTTATAAGGAAAGTAGGAGATAAATAAAATGGGACAGAAAGTAAATCCAATAATATTTAGAATGGGCATGTCACAATCATGGAAATCCAAATGGTTTAGTGACAAACACTATATAGAGTATTTAAAGCAGGATGTTTTAGTTAGAAAATTTTTAAAAAACAAATTAAAAGATGCTGGTATTGATGAAATTGAAATAAAAAGATCCGCTGATGTTATAGAAATTGTGATTTATTCTTCAAGGCCAGGTGTTATTATTGGTCGCGGTGGTACTGGCGTGGAGGATATTAAAAAAGAAATTATATCAAAGTATTTTAAAAATATAAAAAAGAATTTAAAGATAACCATAGAGGAAGTGAAACAACCAATGACAAGTGCTGCAATTGTGTTGCAAGGTATGATTGATCAGATAGAAAAAAGATTGCCATATAGAAAAGTAATGAAAAAAACAATAGAAAAAGTTATGCAAGCGGGTAATATAGGTGTGAAAATTACAATGTCCGGAAGATTAAATGGTGTTGAGATTGCAAGAACAGAAACATTAAAAAATGGCAGATTACCACTTCACACATTTCGTGCTAATATTGACTATTCAAGAGGAGCAGCACATACAACTTATGGAGCAATTGGAATTAAAATATGGATTTATAAAGCAGATGCAGTTACAGGTTCGGAAAATCAAGAATTAAAGCGTGAAAATAGACAAAGATTTAATAAATTTGATAATAAAAGGGGTTTTGATAAATCAGCAAAAAGACCACAGGTTTCCCCAAGAGATCGTGTTAGGGTGAGTGAGAAAAAGTCTGAAACTAAAAAGTCCCCAGCAAAGACAAATATAAAGACAAGTACAAAGAAATAATTTAAATTAAAGATATGTTAGCACCAAAAAAAGAAAAATATAAAAAATGGCAAAGAGGTGATCAGATTAGAGGTATTGCTACTTCAAATAATGAAGTAAGTTTTGGTAGTTTTGGATTAAAAACCAAGGAATCTGGATGGATAACATCAAGACAGATTGAATCAGCAAGACGCGCTATTGTTCATCATTTACAGAGAGGTGCTAAATATTGGATTAGAATTTTTCCAAGCAAACCAATAACATCTAAAAGTGGAGAAATTCCAATGGGTAAAGGAAAAGGAGCAGTTGATCACTATGTGGCTGTTGTGAAACCAGGAAATATATTGTTTGAAATAGAGGGAATAAAAGAGGAGTTAGCAAAAAGAGCATTACAGTTAGCAGCTCATAAATTACCAGTTAAATGTATTTTTGTAAAAAAATAACAATATGAAATTTAAAGAATTAAAAGAGAAAAAGATAAAAGATTTACACGAGCTTTTGAAAGAAAAAAGAGAACAATTTAGATCTTTAAGATTTAGTATTTCTTCAGATCAAGAAAAAAATGTAAGAAAAATTAGATCAGTTAAAAAAGAAATAGCTCAAATTTTAACCTTATTAAATAGTAAAAATAAAATAGAAAATAAAGATTCAGTTATAACAGAGGAAGAAGATAAATAACTTAATCGAGCTAAGCTCGGATAAATAAATATGACACAAGAAATTAAAAAAGAAGCAAGAAAAAAACAATTTAGGGAACTAAAGGGTGTGGTTATTAGTAATAAAATGAATAAAACCGTTACAGTCAAAGTTGATACAAGTAGACAACATAAAATTTATAAAAAAAGATATGTTGTGAGTAATAAATATAAGGCGCATGATGAGTATAATCAATATAAGGTAGGTGACTATGTAGCAATAAGACAAGTTAAGCCAATATCAAAGGATAAAAAATGGCAAGTAATTAGAAAAATAAAGTAAATCGTATGATACAAATGAATACAATGTTAACCGTAGCTGATAATACAGGGGCAAAAAAGGCCCAGTGCATTAAAGTACTTGGCGGGACAAGAAGAAGATATGCTAGAATTGGGGATATAATTGTTATTGTTGTTAAATCAGCTCAACCACATCAAATGGTAAAAAAGAGTGATGTATTAAAAGCAGTTATTGTAAGACAACATAAAGAATTAAGAAGACCAAGTGGAGTTTATATAAGATTTGATGATAATGCGGTCGTGATTTTAGATAAGAATAATAAGGATCCAAAAGGAACAAGAATTTTTGGACCAGTAGCAAGAGAATTACGCGCGAAAGGATTTAATAAAATAATTTCACTTGCGCCGGAAGTATTATAAATTGAGACGCGGGAACTAGTATTTAGAAGTCGCACATAATAACTTCTAAGCTCTAGGATCCGAATATAAATATATGAAAATTAAGAAAAATGATACAGTAAAGATATTAAAAGGAAAAGATAAGGGTAAAACAGGAAAAGTTACTCAGGTTTTTCCAAATGAAGAAAAAATAGTTATTGATGGAATAAATAAAAGATATAAAAATTTGAAATCAAGAAGACAGGGAGAAAAGGGACAAAGGATAGAATTTTTTGCTCCAATGAGTTATTCCAATGTTGCAATTATATGTAAAAAATGTGGGAGACCAACAAGAGTTGGATATAAATTTTCTGAAAATAAAGAAAAATATAGAATTTGTAGAAAATGTAAAGAGTCAATTGATTAATAGTTTTAACAAAATATTATGTCAACAATTAATATAAAAGAGAAATATCAAAAAGAAGTTTTAAAACAATTAAAACAAGATTTGAATTTGAAAAATGTTTTACAAACACCAAAATTAGAAAAAGTAACTTTAAATGTTGGTTTGGGTAAATCTTTATCAAATAAGGATTATATTAAAGTAGTAGAAGATACATTGAGAAGAATTACAGGACAACATCCAATTTTGACAAAAGCGAAAAAGTCAATTTCATCATTTAAGATAAGAGAAGGAATGGTAGTGGGAGCAAAGGTTACTTTACGAGGTAAGAGAATGTATGATTTTTTAGATAAATTAATTAATATAACATTTCCTAGGGTAAAAGATTTTAGAGGAATTGATGTATCCAAGGGAAAACATTTTGATAAGCATGGTAATTTTTCATATGGTTTTAAAGAGCACATTTCTTTTCCAGAAATAAAAGCAGATGAAGTTGAAAATATTCACGGACTTGAAGTTACAATATCAACCACAGCAAAAAATCCATTCGAATGTTATCTTCTTTTAAAGTATTTGGGTTTTCCATTTGTAGTTGAAGAGAAAAATGAAGACGCTTTAAGAGAAAAATATTTATCTAAAAAGAATTAATTCCAAAAAAGGAAAATAAAATATTATGGCAACAAAATCACAGATAGCAAGATCACAAAAAAAACCAAAATTTTCTACAAGAAAAAATAGAAGATGTTGGAGATGTGGAAGAATCAGAGCGTATATGAGAGATTTTGATTTATGTAGAATTTGTTTTAGAGAACTTGCAAGTAAAGGTGAGATGCCCGGAATTAAGAAATCAAGTTGGTAAATATAATTAATTAAATAAAATTTTATATCAATATTATGATGACAGATCCAATAGCAGACATGTTAACAAGAATAAGAAATGCTCAGGCCGTGAGGAAGGAAGATTTGGTTATGCCATTTTCAAAAATTAAATATGAAATTTTAAAACTACTCGCAAGAGAGGGTTATATTGAGTCAGTAGAAAAAATAGAAGAAAAATCTCACCCAGAATTACGCGTGCAATTAAAATATAAAGAAGATAAAAAGGCATACATAGAACATATTAAAAGAATTTCTAAACCAGGTCAGAGGATATATGTAAGTAAAGATAAATTGCCAAAAATTTTAAATGATTTTGGTGTTGCAATTTTATCAACATCGCAGGGTATAATGACTAACAAGAAAGCGCGTAGATTAAAAATCGGTGGTGAATTATTATTTGAAATTTGGTAAAGATTTTTAAAATTTAAATTAATATAATATATGTCAAGAATAGGAAAACAACCAGTAATAATACCAGAAGGCGTAACAGTTCAAATATCTGACGGTTCAATAAGTGTTTCTGGTAAAAAAGGAAAACTCCAAGAGAATTTAGTTCCTGGTGTTAATGTTGTTATAGAGGAAAATAAAATAATAGTCAGTGTAAAAGATCCAGAAGATAAAAAGCAAAAAGCAAGATGGGGATTACAAAGAAGTTTAATTAATAATATGGTAAATGGAGTTACAAATGGATATGAAAAGAAATTAGAAGTCAATGGAGTTGGTTATAGAGTAGCATTGCAGGGCAAAAAATTAATTTTAAATGTTGGATTTTCACATCCTGTTGAGTATAATATTCCAGAAACAGTAGAGGCTGTTGTTGAAAAGAATACAATAACTCTTACAAGTTTTGATAAGCGTTTGTTGGGTCAAACAGCCGCTGAAATTAGAAGTATTAAAAAACCAGAACCATACAAAGGTAAAGGTATAAAATATAGCGATGAAGTTATAAGGAGAAAGGCTGGTAAAGTAGCCGGTAAAGGAGCATAAAATATATGGATAAGAATAAAAAAATTGATTTATTAAAATTAAAAAGACATAAAAGAGTAAGAGCAATTATTAAAGGTGATGCAAAAAGACCTCGCCTTAGTGTTCGTTTTAGTCTAAATCATTCATATATACAATTAATAGATGACGAAAAAGGTGTTACAATAGTAAGCGCAACTGATAAAGAATTAAAATCAAAAGGAAAAAATACAAAAATTGCTGAAGAATTAGGAAAATTAATTGCAGAAAAAGCATTGGCTAAAAAAATTACAAAAGTAGTTTTTGACAGAGGATCGAAAAAATATCATGGAAAAGTAAAAGCATTAGCTGATTCAGCGCGTTCTAATGGTTTGGAATTTTAATAAATTTTTAATAAAATATAAATATGCCTTATAAACAAAGAAAAGATAATAGCGAAGGATATTCAAAAAAAAGAGAGAAGCCAGAATTTGAGCAGCGTTTAGTTGATATTGCAAGAGTAAGCAGAACAACAACCGGGGGGAAAAGATTGAGATTTAGAGCATGTGTTGTTATTGGAGATGCAAATGGTAAAGTAGGATGGGGCCTTGCAAAAGGAGCTGATGTTGCTCTTGCCATTGAAAAGGCAGTTAATTACGCAAAGAAAAAAATGATTCATGTTGATGTAAGTAAAAACACAATTGCACATGAAGTTTCATGCAAATTTAAATCAGCGAAAATATTTTTGAAACCAGCACAAGAAGGTCGTGGAATTATAGCCGGTGGCGTTGTTAGAGATATTTTGGAGCTTGCTGGATTTAAAGATGTTATTTCAAAAATGTACGGCACAAATAATAAAGTAACTAATGTTATTGCGGTTTTTAAAGCGCTATCTCAATTAAAAACAAGATCAGAAGAATTACCAGAGGAAAACAAGGAAGAAGTAAAGTCGGATGATTCTGCTACGGCTAGTGAATCAGAAAATAAATAAAATAATCATAAATTAATAAATTATATGTTAAGTCTAAATAATTTAAAAATTCAAAAAGGTTCTAAAAAAAAGACACAGAGAAGAGGAAGAGGAAACGCCTCAGGAAGGGGTAATTATTCTGGTCGTGGAATAAAAGGACAAAAATCAAGAAGTGGTGGTAAATCAGGACTAAAAAAAATGGGTATGAGAAATATGATATTGCAAACGCCTAAATTACGCGGATTTAACAGAAGTAGTAAAATAATTCATATAGTAAATATTGGCAATATAGAAAAATTGTTTAAAGAAGGGGATAGAATAACACCAAAAGATTTATTTAAAAAAGGTTTAATAAAATCAAGCTCAGGCACTGTTAAAATTTTAGGAAATGGAAAACTTACAAAGAAATTTTCAATATCAGCGCATCAATTTTCTAAATCAGCAAAAGAATCAATAGAGAAAGTTGGTGGCGTTGCTACGATTTATACAAAGAAAGAAAATCCAAAATTAAAAAAGAGCAATAAAAAAGAAGTAGAAAAATAATTTTTATTCAATTTATCTCAACAAATTAACATGTTTCTAGACAGATTAAAACAAATTTATAAAATAAAGGACCTAAGAAATTCCATTTTTTTCGTTCTATTTATGCTTTTTATATGTAGAATTATAGTACATGTTCCTATTCCAGGTGTTAATGTTTATGGTTTAAAAAGTTATTTTCAGTCAAATCAACTTTTAGGATTGTTAAATATGTTTTCAGGCGGAGGATTGAAAAATTTTTCAATAGGAATGTTGGGAGTTGGTCCATATATTACAGCTTCAATTATAATACAACTTTTAGCTATGATTATTCCATCACTTGAAGCAATAATGAAAGAAGGAGAATCTGGACAGCAAAAGATGAATCAATACACAAAATATTTAACTATTCCATTAACTATAATTCAGGCATATAGTTTTATTACCCTTTTACAAAAACAATCAAATTACACTATAATTGGTCGCTTAAGCATAATGCAATACATATCAGCAATGGTCACAATTACTGCGGGAACAATGTTGTTGGTTTGGATAGGGGATTTAATAACTGAAAAAAAGATAGGAAACGGAATATCTCTTTTGATTTTCGCTGGGATAGTTTCTGGTTGGCTTGGTTCTGTCCAGAACTTAGTGGTTACTTACGATCCTTCAAAAATTTTCGGAATAATTTTGTTTTTAGCGATATCTCTTTTAACAATAGTTGTTGTTGTTGTAATAAATGAAGCTCAGCGCAATGTTCCAGTTTCATATGCAAGAAGAGTTAGAGGGAATAAAATGTATGGAGGAGTAAATACTCATTTACCGCTAAAAGTTAATCAAGCGGGCGTTATTCCAATTATATTTGCAGTATCAATTGTTATTTTTCCTCCAATGATAGCTAAATTTTTTGTAGCTAGTGGAAATCGTGTAGTTGTGAGTATTGCAAATTTTATTATTAATCTTTTCCAGAATCAGGTGTTTTATGGAATATCATATTTTGTTCTTGTGGTTGCTTTTACATATTTTTATACAGCGATTATATTTCATCCAGATCAAATTGCCGATAATTTACAAAAAAATGGTGGATTTATTCCGGGTATTAGGCCAGGTAAAACAACAGCAGAATATTTACAGAAAATAGTAGTAAGGATTAATTTTGCTGGCGCATTGTTTTTGGGAATTATAGCTGTGCTTCCAGTTATTATGCAAAAATTAACATCAGGCATTGGTTCTATGGTAGTTGGCGGAACAAGTATTTTAATTGTTGTATCTGTTGTAATTGAAACAGTGAAGGCCATTAATTCTCAACTTACAATGAGAAATTACGAGGAATTATAATTATAGTTTGGCATTTTAAATTTTAGGACCACAGAGTCCTTTTTTTGTTAGAGCTTTAAAAAATGAAAAAAATGGAGTAATATGGTATAGTTATAAATAATTAGATAAAAATATGAACATAGTGTTTATAGGAATGCCTGGTTCTGGAAAAGGAACTCAAGCACAAAAATTAGCGCAAAAATTAAATTATCCTTTTGTTTCAACTGGAGATCTTTTTCGTTCTCAAATAGAAAAACAAACAGAAATAGGAAAAAAAGCAAAACAAATTATTGATGGAGGTAATTTAGTTGACGATGATGTAACTTTTGAATTATTAAAACAAGGATTAAAAGATTTTGATATATCAAGAGGTTTGATTCTGGATGGTTTTCCAAGAAATTTAAATCAAGCAAAAATGTTAGATGAATATTTAAAAATTGATAAAGTTATTAACATTAATTTATCAGAGAGCGAAGTTTTAACAAGAATTGGCGGAAGAAGAACTTGTATTTGTGGAGCCACATATCATATAAAATTTAATCCCCCAAAGCAAAAAAATATTTGTGATGTTTGCGGGAAAGAACTTTTTATAAGAGAGGATGCGAAAGAAGAAGCAATAAAAACAAGAATTGAAATTTATAATAAAAGCGTTGATCCGCTTTTAGATTTTTATAGAAAAAAGGGCCTTGTTTTAGATATTGATGGTAATCCACCAATTGATGAAGTAACAACAGAGATTAACAATAAATTAAGTTTATAATTTTATGATAACAATAAAAAAAGAAAATGAAATAAAAATTTTAGCTGAGGGTGGGAAAATTCTTGGAAATATTTTAAAAAAAGTTGGAGAGAGCGCAAAGCCAGGAGTAAGTACAAAATTTTTAGACGAATTAGCTGAAAAATTAATTTTAGAGTCAGGTGGCGTGCCATCTTTTAAGGGTTATGGAGATGGAAATCCATTTCCCAATGCGCTTTGTACATCGATTAATCATGAAATTGTTCATTGTATTCCAAGTGAAAATAAGATTTTAAAAGAATCTGATATTATAGGGCTTGATATTGGTATGAAATGGCCAAAAGATAAAAGTGGCTTATTTACTGATTGTGCAATTACAGTCCCTGTTGGAAAAATTGATAAAAAAGTTTATGAATTATTGGATGTAACTCGTGGCGCGCTTGACGAAGCAATAAATTTTATAAAGCCAGGAATATTTGTAAATGACATTGGCGAGATGATAGAAAAATATGTTGATTCACGCGGTGATTATGGAATAGTTAGAGATTTAGTGGGGCATGGCGTTGGGTATAAAGTTCATGAAGCGCCAATGATTCCAAATTTTAAAGTTTATGAAAGAAGTGAGAGATTAAAACCAGGAATGGTTTTAGCTATTGAACCAATGATAAATTTAGGAACTCATGAGATAGAGTTTGCTAAAAATGGTTGGGATATTGTAACAAGAGATGGATCAATTTCAGCACATTTTGAACATACAATTGTGGTTACTGAAAATGGTTGCAAAGTTTTAACAAATCCAGATTAGTTAGTAAAATTTTTCATTTTGAACTTGTTTGTATGTAGTGATTCAAGTTCTAGAATTTTAAAAAGCACTTTATGTTGATTATATTATTAAAGAAATTTTTTACATTAATTAATATATGAAAAATTATTTAGGTATAGATTATGGAATATCTAAAATCGGTCTCGCCTTATCTGATAGCGAGACAAAAGTTTGTTTGCCTTATAAAATTTTAAACGAATTTGAATTTTGGAATTCAATACAAAATATAATAGAAGAAAATAATATTGATGAAGTTGTGTTGGGAATTCCTAAAAATTTAAATAATGAAGAAACACAGCAAACACAAATTACAATGAATTTTTTTGAAAAATTAAAAAACACAATAAATAAAAAAATTCATTTAGAGGATGAAAGAATGACTTCTAAATTTGCTAATGAAATTAAAAAAAATATTGGTATGAAAAATTTAGGAGCCGAAGATGATTCTTCAGCAGCACTTATTCTTGATTCATTTTTAAAGCGAGAATATGGAAATTAAAATATTGATTTATATTTTATTTTTTTTATTATCTTTAATTTTGGGATATGTTTTTTCGCGACTCATGATAAAGCTATCTTTTAAGTTTAAAATTTTAGATATCCCAAATGAAGAAAGAAAAATTCATAAATTACCAACTCCGCTTTTAGGTGGTCCTGCAATATATTTAAGTTTTTTAATTTCAGTGATTTTGTTTTTTATTTTTAACCACTATTTTAATTTCGGAATCACTGTCAATTATTTACAAATTATCGGAGTTTTGATTGCTGGACTTGTAATTATAATTGGCGGAATTTTAGATGATAAATATAATTTGTCGCCAATAAAACAAACTTTATTTGTTTTATTGGCATGTTTTATAATTATAATTTTTGGAACGCAAATAAAATTTATAACTCATCCTAGTGGGGGAATACTAGATTTAACAATAGGCGAGTTTCAATTATTTGGAATGAATTTTTATGCAGTGGGCGTTATAATTACATTTTTGTGGTTACTTGTCATAACAAATGCTACGAAACTTTTAGATGGGCTTGATGGTTTATGCGGAGGAATAACTTCTATTGTAATGATAATACTTTTTATTGTTTCATTATCTTGGGATAAGGCAAATAGCTTTACTCCAAATTTAATTTTAATTTTTCTAGGAGCTGTAATTGGATTTTTAATTTTAAATTTTAATCCCGCGAAGATATTTTTGGGCAACGGAGGAAGTAATTTACTAGGAATAATAATTGGATTTTTTGCAGTTGCAACTGGCGCAAAAATTGCAACAGCGTTGCTTGTTATGGGATTGCCACTTCTTGATATGGTTTTAGTAATTATTCAGAGAATTAAAAATCATGAACATCCATTTACTCATGCGGATAGAAAACATTTACATTTTAAATTAATTGATTATGGATTTAGTGTAAAACAGGCAGTTTTATTTATGTATATGTCATCATTTATTTTCGGAATTATTGCGCTTTTTCAAAATACAATAGGAAAAATAATAATGCTTTTCGTGCTTGTTGTTTTTTTCTCATTAATATTTTATAAATTAAATTCCTCAAATGGAGCGAGCAAACATGAAAAAAATATTAATAATTAGTTTTATTTTATTTTTTGTTTTTTCAGGGTGTGCAAAAAAAGAACAAAATATAACAGCAAATTATAGTAAAAAATTATTAGTTAATGATACACAAGTTTCTGTTGAAGTTGTTTCTGGGTCTTATGAAATGAAGAAGGGTTTATCAGACAGAGATGAAATGTGTGAAAATTGTGGGATGCTTTTTATAATGCCCGGTTCAAGTATTCATTATTTTTGGATGCATGATATGAAATTTCCACTTGACTTTGCGTATATTGAAAATAATAAAATAGTAGAAATTTTCAAAAATGTTCCAATCTATACAAACAATGAATTCACAAAGATTAATTCAGTGGAAAATTCAGATATGATATTAGAATTAAATGCAGGATTTTTGGATAAAAATAATATAAAAGTGGGAGATAGAATTCAGTTAATATCATCAAAGTAGGATTGATTGATGGTAATAAAATAATAAAAGAGCAGTTTCAAGACATGCTCGGGTCAGTTGTTTAATTTAATTTTTTGAACGAGGAGCAAACCCACTCAAATACAATTTCACTCAGCTAATTCATAGACAATTCCAATTAAGAAGCTCAGCACAAGGAATTGCCAAAATGTTAGGGTGGGGAGATTAAATATCGGCATCAGCCAATTCCACAATAATTGCAACACTAATGCTCCTAGACAGAATAGTGCTATTACAAGTATTGCAATGACAATCCGAGCAATTACGCTTAAGACAATGGAGATAATGTGATCCATTATCATACCTCCTATGTTGTTTTTTTATTTATTGTCGAAATCCGACTTTTTATTATAGTATGTAGAAAAAATTTGTCAATAATAAATAAATTAATAAAATAAGTAAAATAAATATACTGTTGTTAAAAAGAATAGTAGAAATATGATGTATAATCTTAATATATTGATTTTTTAGTTGAGTGATGTAAACTAAAATTAGTATTTAATTAAATAATAATGATGATGATTAATATAAAAACAGAGTACATACACGAATCTGGTGATGAAAACATCAATGAAGATTCTTTTGTGATTGGTAAAAATATTTTTGGTGTTTTTGATGGAGCAACAAGCATGACTCAATTTAAAAATAAAAAAGGATATACAGGCGCTTACATAGCTTCTAATATATGTAAAAAAGTTTTTAAAAATGAAAAAAGTAGTTTGTATAAATTAGCCATAACAGCAAATAGAGAAATTAGAGATCAGATGGAAAGAAATAAAATTGATATTAGTAAAAAAGAAAATTTATGGAGCACTACAATTGCTGTTATAAAAATTGATAAGAAAAGAAATAAATTTGAATGGCTTCAATTGGGGGATTCTTTGATTATGGTTATATATAAAGATGATACATACAAGCTCATGGTAAATGATTATGATCATGATATAGAAACTCTTGTAATGTATAAAAAATTAGCAGACAAAAAGATAAAAAATATTCGCCAAGTTCTTGACAAGCAATTGTTAAAAACCAGAAGACTCGCCAATAAAACTTATGGAGTTTTAAACGGAGAGGTTGTTGTTAATAAATTTTTTAAAAAAGGAGTAGAGAAATTAGATAATATAAAGAATATATTATTGTTTACAGATGGATTAATTTTACCAAAAAAAGATCCAAAAAAATTAGACGATTTCGATACATTTATAAAACTTTATCTATCTGGTGGATTTAAAAAAATAAAAGATTATATAAAACAAATTCAAGCTAGTGATCCTAATTGTTGGAAATATCCAAGGTTAAAACAATGTGATGATATGACAGGAATAAGTGTATTTATAAACAATAAAACTGCTTAAATATTCCTAATATTATTATAAGGTTAGACCCCGCTTATCATTAAATATGAAAACATCCTATGAATTTGTTTCTATGTCGCATTTGATCTTAGAGAGAACGTGGTGTTGACTTTTAAATATAATTATAGTAAAATTTGATTACTATATTTATATAATTAAATTTATTCAAAAGTATGAAATTAGCAGTAGTAAGAACAGGAGGCAAGCAATACAAAGTAAAAGAAGGTGATAAAATTAAGGTTGAGAAAATTGAAGGCGATGAAGGATCTAAAATAGAATTAGATGATATTCTTTTATTAGTAGATGATGATAAAGTAGAAATAGGAACTCCAAAACTTGATAAAAAAATAACAGCTACTATTTTAAAACAGAGTAGAGCAAAAAAAGTAAGAGTTGTTAAATACAAAGCTAAAACAAGGTATCATAAAGTTTATGGACATAGACAACATTTTACAGAACTCGCAATCAATAAAATATAAACTTACTTCATAATAAAAAATTCGGCACATAACCGAATTTTTTATTTTTTACAAAATTTTATTTGACTCGCAATTAATTAATTAATCTCTTTCCATTTAACTCCAGATTCAAACGCATTAACATCTTGTTCATATTGTTCTCTTGTTGCATTTACGGTTGCATATCTTTTTTGATTTGGAGGAGCTGAATCAACAAAAGCTTTTAGACTTCTCGGAGTCCTTACACCTTTCCAATCTGTTGTTATTGATAAAGATGGTTCCCCTCTCATAGATCTTAAAAAACCTATAAATTCAACAGTATCCATTGTTTCAAATTCACGAGTTATATCCCTTGGTTGGTTTTCTATTTTGTTTTCTAAATTTTCCATTTTATTTAATTTAATGTTTATTTAATTTAATTCTTTTCTATTTTCTAGCGCAGAAGTGAGTGTTATTTCGTCTGTGTATTCAATGTCAGTTCCCATTGGAATTCCTTTTGCAAGGCGAGTAATTTTTACTCCTAAATTTACTAAAATATTTTTTAAATAAGTTATTGTTGCTTCGCCCTGGATACTTGTGTCAAATGCGAGTATTAATTCTTTTGTATTTTCATTTTTGATCCTTTCCGTTAATTCTTTTATAAATAATTTATCAGGAGTAATTCCCATTATCGGATCAATTAGTCCACCGAGTGTGTGATATAGACCATTGTATTTATGAGTGCGTTCAATTGCTTCTAATTCTTTTGGAGTCGACACAACACAAATTGTAAATTTGTCTCTACTTGTCGACGAACATATTTCACATGGATTTGTGTCAGCGAAATTTCTGCACATTTGACAAACTTTTAAATTTTCTAAACCAACAAAAGAATTTATAAATTCCTCTATTTTTGATTTTGGACGAGACGCAATAGAAAGCGCGAGACGCTCAGCTGTTTTAGGACCTATTCCGGGAAGGGTTAGGAATTGATCTATTATTTTTTTTATTGAACTTGGGTACATTTTAAAATTTAAAATCAGGAATTGAAATATCGCCTGAGCGCATTTTTTCGGCTAAGATTTTTCTTACCTTATCATTTCCATCATTTATTAAGTTTGGAATTGTTGATTCAATTATAGATTTTTCAATTCCATCAGGAATTGAAAGATTTAAAATTTTTTGATTTGCGTCCATTTTTATTTTTATTCCGTTTTTTTCTACTTCAACAGTTTCTTGACTTAATACATTTTGCATTTGTTTTGCTTGCGTTCTTAAATCTTTAATTTGATTTAGTTTTGAAAATAGTGACATATTGTTTATTATTAATTTTTATTTTTTATAAAATATAAAATTTATTACTCATTTGACATTGGAATTTGCTCTTCTAGTTCTTTTGATTTTTCCAAATTTTTGAAACTTACAGTTTGTTCATCAAAATATAATTTTACAATTCCAGTTGGACCATTTCTGTGCTTTGCTATATGAATTTCTGCAATTCCTTTTTCTTCGGGAGTTAAATCTTCGTATTTGTAATTTCTATCAGCAGATTTTCTGTAAATAAACATTACAACATCAGAGTCCTGCTCAATACTCCCAGATTCTCTAAGGTGCGCGAGTTTTGGAATTGCTGGTTTTGTCTGTTCAACAGCACGAGATAATTGCGAAAGAGCGATAACTGGAATATTTAATTCTCTAGCAATTCCTTTTAGACCTCTGGTTATTTTTGCAACTTCTTGAACGCGGTTTTCTTCATCTCCATGAGATTCCATAAGTTGTAAATAATCTATAACAAGACAGGATAAATTATGTTCTAATTTTAATCTTCTCGCTTTTGTTCTAATTTGCATTATATTTAAACTACTTGAATCATCTATGAATATTTTACTTTCAGCGAGAACTCCCATTGCGTGTCCTATTCTAGGAAAGTCATCATTTTCTTGACGGTCTGATAATTTTCCAGTTCTCATTTTCCAGAGTGATACCCCAGCTTCAGCGCATAAAATTCTATCAACAAGTTCTTCTTTGCTCATTTCAAGAGAGAAAATTCCAACACATTCTTTTGTTCGAACGGCTATGTTTCTTGCTATATCAAGCGCAAAAGAAGTTTTACCAACAGAAGGGCGAGCGGCAATAATTACTAAATTTGATTTTTGAATTCCTGCAAGTAGATTATCTAAATCTGAGTATCCAGTTGGAAGTCCACGAAGTTTTCCTTTGTTTTTGTGAAGTTCATCAATTCTTTCAAATGTTTCGTTTAATATATTTGAGATGCCAATAAAATTTTCTTTTAAATATTTTTGTGAAATCCCAAATAATTTTTGTTCAGCAGAATCTAATACATCATCAATATTTTCCATTTCTCTAAAAGCGCTGTTTGTAATTTCAGAAGACGCTTTTATAAGTTTTCTAAGCGTTGATTTTTTTTGAATAATTTCCCCGTAATATTTTACATTTCCAGCTGTTACAACTGAATTTGCTAAACTTGCTAAATAACTTTTCCCACCAATGTTTTCAAGTTCTCCATATTCGGAAAGTATATTGCTAACAGAAAGCAAATCTATTGGCTCTCTTTTGTCGTATAAAGAAATACAAGCTCTAAAAATTATCTGATGCGCTTTTTTATAAAAATCTTCTTCAGATAAAATATCCGCAATTTTTGAAATTGCTTCATTGTCAATTAAAATAGAACCGAGAACATTGGATTCAGCCTCTAAATTATGTGGCGGAATTCTATCTGATTGAGTATCTAATGTTTGATATTCTTCTGGCATATAAAGTATTTTACCATGTAAAAGCTTTTGAGCAAGGGGGGTTTTATACAGGTTATACACAATATTGACCTATTGCATATAATATGATATTATTTTTTACATATTATGCGCGCCGTTAGCTCAGTCGGTAGAGCAGCAGCCTTTTAAGCTGATGGTCGTGGGTTCGATTCCCTCACGGCGTACCATTTTACAAACCACAGCACATCTTAGTATTTATTGTACTTGTTAGCAAGAATCACGAAATACTCAGCAATGAGTGTTTTTTTGTTTGATTTTGTATATAAATTATTATAATATTTAAATATAAAATTAAACATAATATAAACACATAAACCAACAATATGAGCATAGAACAACCTGGAGGAGCTTTTCTACATCAAAAAGATTCTAAACTTCATACAAGTAAATATGTAGAACATGAACAAGAAAGAAGGAAAAGAACAGGAGAACAAACCTCAAGTAAACCAGCAGATAAAATAAATGACTTTATGGAAGTATTAGAAAAAATACATCTTGGTCATAGAGATGATGAAAAAATTCTTGATCGTATAAAGGATTATTATCATAAAGAATATGTAATTAAAGAAAATGATGTTCCTGAATCATATTTTGATAATCAAAGAAGAATATTAAGAGAACAGGGACATGGAAATGTTAATTTTACAAAAAAGGAAAGAGGGGATTCAATAGAAGTACTTCAAAATGATCAAAGATCAACTTTAGATAACTGGATAAATTATTTTACATCTACTGATTCAGATAGTTTTCCAATGTGGGCAAAGTATTGGGCATTCAATGGAATGACAAAACTATCTACCTATGATAAAGAAAAACATAAATTCAATATTAGAGACAAAGGAACTGTAGCACCTTTTGTTGATCTAAACAGAGAAGCACTTGCATATACAATTGATTCAATTATTAAAAAAGCAAAAGGTGAAAACATAGCACTAGAACAAGAAGATCCTGAATTTAAAAAACTACTCAATGGTGCTAATTTCGGAAAACTGTATGCTTATGCAATTGAAAAAGTCACTCCTGCAAAAGAAAACGAACTAGAAAATACTAAAGGTGAATGGATTAAATACAACAAAGGTTCAGATCATATGCCACTTGTAAAATCACTTCAAGGACATGGAACTGGATGGTGTACAGCAGGAGAAAACACAGCACAAAAACACCTTCAAGGAGGTGATTTCTATGTATATTATTCATATGATGAGAATAAAAAACCAACTATTCCAAGAGTAGCTATTAGAATGAAGGGACATCAAATAAATGAAGTTCGTGGAATAGCAAAAGATCAAAATCTAGATCCATACATAAATGATGTTGTAACTGAAAAACTAAATGAATTTCCAGATGGAGAACTATATCAGAAAAAAGTAGAAGATATGAAAAGATTAACTGAAATAGATAATAAATCTAAATCAGGACAAGAACTAAACAAAGACGATCTTAGATTTCTCTATGAAATAGATTCAGAAATCAAAGGATTTGGTTATGAAAAAGACCCAAGAATACAAGAAATACTACAAGAAAGAGACATAAAAGAAGATATGTCTATAGCTATTGACTGCAAAAAAGAAGAAATAAGCTTAACAAAAGAAGAAGCATTATCTGGAAATATAAAATATCACTATGGAGATCTTTATCTTCGTAATCTTACATCAGCACAAGGTTTAGAGCTACCTGAAATTATTCGTGGAAGTCTTTATCTTTATAGTCTTACCTCAGCGGATGGTCTAAAATTCCCTAAAAGTGTTGGTGGATATCTTGATCTTTATAATCTTACATCAGCACGAGGCTTGGAATTGCCTAAAATTATTCGTGGATATCTTGATCTTCGTAGTCTTACATCAGCAGACGGTCTAAAATTCCCTAAAAGTGTTGGTGGAGATCTTAGCCTTTATAATCTTACATCAGCAGACGGTCTAAAACTTCCTGAAAGCGTTGGTAGAAGTCTTGATCTTCGTAATCTTACATCAGCAGACGGTTTAAAACTTCCTGAAAACATTGGTGGAGATCTTTATCTTAGTAGTCTTACATCAGCAGACGGTCTAAAATTCCCTAAAAGCGTTGGTGGAGATCTTGGTCTTGATAGTCTTACCTCAGCAGATGGTCTAAAACTTCCTGAAAGCGTTGGTGGAGGCCTTGGTCTTTCTAATCTTACCTCAGCAGATGGTCTAAAACTTCCTAAATATATTGGCGGACATCTTAGTCTTCCTAATCTTACCTCAGCACAGGGTTTAGAATTACCTCAAAATGTTGGTGGATATATTTATCTTCCTGGTCTTACCTCAGCAGATGGTCTAAAATTCCCTGAAAGTGTTGGTGGAGATCTTTATCTTTATAATCTTACCTCAGCAGATGGTCTAAAACTTCCTGAAATTATTCGTGGAAATCTTGATCTTCGTGGTCTTACATCGGCACAAGGTTTAGAGCTACCTGAAAACATTGGTGGATATATTTATCTTCCTGGTCTTACATCAGTAGAAAAAGATGAATTAAGACAGAAATATCCTAAATTAAAGATAATTTAATATTTTGTAATAAGTATTAATCTATATTTTGACTTGAAATGGGTTATAGTATTGTTTATTAAATCGTAGTATTTAAAAATTTTGCTTATATAATTTTTTGTTTTTTATGTGTTTATAATGTAAAATTAATTTATAATTTTTAATATTTTTATTTATGAAAATTTCATTTCATGGCGCATGTAAAGAAGTAACTGGTTCCTGTATTCTTGTAGAATCGGATAATTTTAAATTTCTTGTTGATTGTGGTTCTTTTCAGGGACAGGAATTTTCTTCTGATAGAAACGCTCAAGATTTTATATTCGATCCAAAACTTATTGATTTTGTTCTTTTAACTCATTCGCACCTAGATCACTGCGGGAGATTACCTAAATTATTTCAGGAAGGTTTTCGAGGAATGATTTATTGTACAAGACCCACAAAAGATCTTGTATATTTGATTTTGATGGATGCTTTGAAGATAATGAAGGATAAGGAAAGTATCAATAAAAAACTTCAATACACATTAAAAGATGTAGAAGGCGTTATGAATTTAATTAAATGCTTAGATTACAATGATGATTTTGATGTAAATAAATTTGTAAGAATAAGATTAAAAGATGCTGGACATATTTTGGGATCTGCTTTTTTTGAGGTTTATATAAAAGAAAATAATAAAGAGAAAAAAATAGTATTTTCTGGTGACTTAGGAAATCCACCAACTCCAATTATAAGAGATACTGAATTTTCAGATGGCGCGGATATTGTGGTAGTAGAATCAACTTATGGTGGCTTATTGCACGAAGATAAGGAAATCGGTAAAAGTGCTATAAAAAATGTAATTCTTGAAACAATAAAAAATAAAAGTGTTTTGATAGTCCCTGTTTTTGCAGTTGAAAGATCTCAGGAAGTTTTATATGAACTTAATAATTTAGTAGAAAATAATTTAATTCCAGAGGTTCCAATGTTTTTTGATTCTCCCATGGGAATTAATGCAATAGATATTTATAGAAAATATCTTGATTTTTATGATGAAGATACTAAAAAATTAATAGATTCAGGTGATGACATTTTTATATTTCCAAAAATGAAATATACTCTTACACCTTTTGAGTCAAAAAAAATAAATAACACACAAGCTCCAAAAATTATTTTAGCTGGAAGTGGAATGTGTAATGGGGGAAGAGTTTTGCATCATTTGAAATTTAATTTAAGTAATCCAAAAACTAATGTTATGCTGTTATCTTTTCAAGCAAAAGATACTTTGGGTAGAAAACTTATGGAAGGAGAGAAAAATGTTTTAATTAATGAAGTGGATGTGGAGGTGAGAGCTAAAATTTCTGTTTTTGGATGTTTTTCTTCTCATGCAGATGAAAAAAAATTAGAAAATTGGCTTTCTAGTTTTACAAAAATTAAACCAAAAACTATTTTTATAAATCACGGGGAAGAGGATAGAAGCATTGCGTTGCAAAATAATTTGAAAAAAACTACAAAAGCGAAAATACTAATCCCAGAATTTGGTGTTAAATATAACATTTAATTTTTTTTAGTTATATATAAATAAAAACTACTCTTAATAGAGTAGTTAAAATTTATATTTTTCAGTAATCAAAGTAGTGTGTAGAGTTTAGAGTTATGATATGACATTGTTTTCCGCTGTTACCATAATTATCATTGCAATGAAGCTTTGATAATGTAACTTTGGTCCACATTTATATAATTATTTGTCATTTATAACTCTATTTTAAGGCCAAATCCACGCTTTAAAGCACAGAAATAGCCAAATAGTTCCCTCCACACTATTTTAATCACTGAAATTTTAATGTACTTTATGTGAATATTTTAATGATAGCACATTTTGTAATATTTGTCAATAGCAAATAATATTTTAAAAATATTGACTTATTTTTGTATTTATTTTATAAAATAAGTATTGTATATATATTTTTTTTATGTTATATTATTGTATAATTGTGATTAAATTGTTATAAAATATGAAAAATAAAAATCAAAACTTAGAATATATTAATGAGGGCGAGGATGTGAACTTTGATAATCTACCCCAACCAAACAAATGGAGAGAACGCATTAGTTTTGTTTTAGAAATTGTAAAAACAGTTATAATTTCACTTGCAATTATATTGCCTATTAGATATTTTTTAATACAACCATTTATGGTTGACGGAGCTTCAATGGAGCCAAATTTTTACAACGCCGATTATTTGATAATTGATGAGATTTCTTATAGATTTAAAGTTCCAGAAAGAGGAGATGTGGTTGTTTTTAAAAATCCAGAAAACACAAAAGAATATTTTATAAAAAGAGTTATAGGTCTTCCTGGTGAAACGATAAAAATTCAAGACGGAAAGGTTTTTTTAAAAAATATTAATTCAGGTGAATTTGAACAAATCCAAGAGGATTATCTGCCAGTAAATTTACAAACAATTGGTGTGGGTAGGGATATTATTATTCCAGATAATCATTATTTTGTTCTTGGAGATAATAGATCAAATAGTAGAGATAGTAGATATTTTGGTGCAATTTCAGAAGATTTAATAACAGGAAAAGTTCTTTTAAGGGGATATCCATTTAACAGAATAAAATTATTTACAGGAGATAAGCAATATTAATTTAATTAAAAACAAATTCTAAATTAGTTTGTTTTATTGAGATATAAATATTTATGTCAAAGAAAAAAGTTCAAAAATTTTATTTAGTAAAAGGTTTTAAAGATATTTTGCCAGAAGATCAACCATATTGGGAGTTTTTGCGTAAAAAATGTTTTAATGTGGCTAAATCTTATGGATATGAAAGAATAGATTTACCAATACTAGAGGATAGTAAATTATTTGTGAAGGGAGTTGGTAATTTAACAGATGTTGTTTCAAAAGAAATGTTTAGTTTTGAAACATTGGGCAAAGAAAGAGTTTCTCTAAGGCCAGAAGGAACAGCTGGAGCGGTTAGAGCATATATAGAGCACGGGATGATGAATAGAAAAAAACCAGTAAAATTATTTTATATGGGGCCAATGTTTAGATATGATAAACCACAAGCCGGAAGATATAGACAGTTTTATCAATTTGGTTTGGAAATTTTTGCAGGAGATGAACCCATAATTGATTCACAAATGATTTATATGGTGTATCAATTTTTTGATGAATTAAAAATTCCTATTATTGTAAAAATAAATAGTATTGGTTGTCCTAAATGTCGTGAGAAATTTTTGAAAGTTTTAAAGGATTATTTGAAAAAAAATAAATCTAAATTATGTAAGGATTGTCAGTTAAGATACAACAAAAATGTTTTAAGAATTTTAGATTGTAAAGAAAAAAAGTGCAAAGAGATTATACAAGAATCTCCACAAATATTGGATCATTTATGCGAGGATTGTAATAAGCATTTTGTAAAGACCCTGGAGTATTTAGAAGATTCTCAGATAAATTATGAGCTTGATCCATTTGTAGTAAGAGGACTTGATTATTATAATAGAACAACATTTGAAGTTGTTCCTACGGAAGAGTTTGCTGGGGGAGAAATTAGCGCTCAGGGCGCTCTTGCCGGTGGAGGCAGATATGATTATTTAGTTAAAAGTCTTGGTGGTCAAAATACTCCCGCAATTGGCGTGGCATTTGGAATGGATAGAATAGTTAATGCACTTAAAAAAATAAAGGATTTAGAGATACCAAGCATCAATTCAAGTGATATTTTTGTAGCGCAATTAGGAGATAAAGCTAGGAAGAAAGTTTTAGCGCTTTTTGAAAAATTAAGGCGCGCTGGATTTTCAGTATCTGAAAGTATATCAAAAACATCTTGGGTCAACAACTTGAAGAAGCCAATAGATTAAAGACGAAATTAGCTCTTATAATAGGAGAAAAAGAATTATTAGATAAGACGATTTTAATAAGAGATATGGAAAGTGGTAGTCAGGAAGTTGTTCCAGAAAATAAAATTGAATCTGTCTTAGAAACCAGATTAAAAAGTTTAGATATAAATGTTAAAAAAACCAGAATACGCAATTAAATAAATTAATAAATTTTAAAACATAAGTTTTAATTTTTGAAAAGAAAGGAAGGTGAATAAAGTGGTAGAAGTAAAAGCAAAAAATAATGAATCATTTGAAAAGCTCAACAGAAGGTTTACGAAAAAAATTATTCAAAGTGGTAAATTGATTCAAGCAAGAAAAATAAGATTTAAGACAAAGCTTAAAAATGCAAGAGAGAAAAAGGCCGGAGCGATTCATAGAGTGAAAATGCAAGACAAGAGAGAGTATTTAAGGAAAATTGGCAAAATTGACGAACCAATGATGTAGATTATTCAATTTTATAAAGTTGAAATATTTTCTTTTATTAATTGAGGTGTGTTTATTTAAAATGTTTTCGAAATAGGAGATAAAAAGAATAATTTGTGCTATAATAAATGGTAGTGAAATAGACAACGCAAAATCAAATTTTGATAAATTTATGAAATTCGTGATAGATCATAAATGGATAAGTAGATGATTTTGCGATTTCACAATTTTAAACTAGGAATTAGATTAAAAATAAAAATTACACAAAATAAAATGATTCTTAAATTGAGAAATTTCTCTCTTTTAAAAAAGGCAGTTGCTTTTAGTTTTTTATTGCAACTGGCTTTTTTATTTGTGCCAAAAATTTCATTTGCAGAACCTCTACAAAAACATCCAATAGGATATATTCCAAGTATTGAGGGATTAGCAACAAGCGCTAGTCCAGAAGTAGTGATAACTAATATAATTCAAATCTTTTTGGGACTTTTAGGATTTATAGCTCTTATTATAATTATTTATGGCGGATTTGTATGGATGACTAGTGGTGGTAATCAAGAAAAAATAAATAAAGCTAAGGGGATTTTAAAAAGCGCAATTATCGGCTTACTAATAATTTTATTTTCATATGTAATTGTTAGTGTTGTTATGAGAGCAGTTGTCGGTGTTACGACAGATGATGGTGGAGGAGGAACTGGTTATACTGATGGCGACGATTATACATTTGGTGATGGAGCTCTCGGGGGTGGAGTAATAGAGAATCATTTTCCAGAGCGTGATGCTATAAATGTTCCTAGAAATACAATGATCATGATTACATTCAAAGTTCCAGTTGCAACAAGTACAATTTTAAATGACGATAATCCTCCAGCGGATTGTGCTACTTATAATGTTAATGGAAATGAGTGTGGAAATTTGAGAGCTGATAATATAAAGATCAAAAATGTTAACAATCAAATCCTTGCGTCTGATAGAGTTATTGCTGTATTGCAGAAAAATGGAAAATCAGTTTTATTGAAGCCCGTGGATTTGTTAGGTTTAAGCACCTCAGATGTAAATATTAATGTTCATTTAACATCGGGTATTCTAGCGCAGAATGGAAATAGTTTATTATCAGGGAATGGATATTCGTGGAATTTCACAGTTAGTACTTTTTCTGATACTACTCCGCCAAGAGTTACTAAGGTTTGGCCAAAGGCCTCAGAAAATTCAGATGTGAAATTTGCTAGAAATGCAATTATTCAAATTAATTTTTCAGAACCGATAAATTTTTTAAGTATGGATGGAAATATCACGGTAAGTTCAAGTGGTAGTATTTTACCAGGAGAATTAAAAATTAGTAATAAATATAAAACAGTGGAGTTTTTAAGTTCTGGTAGTTGTAGTGAATCATCAACAAGCCCCACAATTAATTCTTGCGGGGAAAGAGTTTTTTGCTTGCCGGCAAATTCAACAATAAATGGATTAATTTATTCTGGAAACGGTATTAATCCATTAAGTGGAATAAGTGATGCAGCTGGTAATTTATTAGACGGAAATAGCGACGGACAATCCAGTGGTTCTCCACATGATGATTATAAGTGGTCTTTTAATACAAGTGATACTATAGATTTATCTGTCCCTAAAATTATTCTCGTTTCTCCTACAGCAGATAAAATTTCTATTAATCCGGAGATATATGCTAAATTTAGTAAAGATATTTCACCAAGCTCTTTAACTTCGGATAATGTTTATATATATAATAGTACTTTATGTAGTAGCGAAGATAATAATACTATTGGTAAAAAAGATGAACTAGTGTTAGGAAGTACAGGAACTGCTTGTTTTCCAAATTATTCTGTTTATTTGAAAGACGATGGAGTTTCTGCGAGTATAAATATATATTCTCCGTATTTACAAAAAAATGCTATATATAGACCAAGGTTAACATCTGGAGTAAAAGATACATACGGAAATTGTTTTTATCATTCACATGGTCCTAGTGGCCCAGGACAACATTAAATATTATGAGATTTTTAAAAAACAAAAAAAATATAATTGCATTAATTACTTTTGCAGTAATTTTGTTTTTACCTATAATTTCATTTGCACAACAATTTACTAGGCATGAAATTGGTTATATTCCAGATATTGGTTTGGGTGGAAATATTTCTCCAGAAGAATTGATTGGAAATATAATAAGATTTTTTCTAGGATTGTTGGGATTTATTGCTCTTATTATAGTAATAATATCTGGCTTCAAGTGGATGACTAGTGGAGGAAATCAGGAAAAAATTTCAAAAGCAAAGCAAATGCTTGGAGCTGGAATTGTTGGGCTTTTGATTATTTTATTCTCATATATTATAACCACCGTTGTAATGCGCACATTTTTAACAATAACTGATTCAGGTGGAGGATCAGGTGGACCAGGTGGACCAGATGGACCACAGATAGTCTGTAATCAGACTACATTTGGTCAATGTATGGGTTGTAATTATATTTGTGGTTATGAAAATGGTTCCTATCAAGCAGTGTATGATTCAAGTGTTTGTTTCGATGACTGTTCAACAAATCCAGACGACCTAAATTATTTGAAAGTTATATCATTGAGTCCATCTGGAAATAATGTAAATTTATGTTCAAACATACAAGTTAAATTTAATAAAAATATTAATTTAAATACGGTAAATAAAACAAACTTTCCAATTTATAAATGTAATAATTTTCCAAATTGTACTTATGCAGATGTCGAATCAGCGTTAGATGGTGAATATTCCCTGGGTTCTAATTCTAGTAAAATTGTAAAATTTAACCCAAGTTCTAATTTTGAAGCAAATTCAACATATTGTATAAGCATAACAACCGATGTACAAAGCGTTGAAGGTTTTAGTTTGTTAAGACAAGAAGATTCGTGTTTTAGTACTGGCGCGGGCGTAGATAATCAACCTCCAAAAGTTACTGAGGTTTTTCCAAATGTTGACAGTGGTACAGGGAATGATGTTTGTAGAAATACATATATAAAAGTTGGTTTTTCTAAAGATATGGACGAGGACAGCTTATTAAATTCTAATGCTATTAAATTATACAAAAAGAACGGTAATGTTTATTCACTTGATAACAGAGAATTTCATCACAGCGTTAATTCTAGCGGAGATCTTATTTTAAGATTAAAATCTGGGGTTTTTGATGAAGATAGTGATTATTCAGTTGTCTTGATTGGAGATAAAATAAAAGATTCTTGCGATATTACATTGGATGGAAATGAGAATGGCAGTGCAGAAGGTTCTCCGACGGATAATTTTCCACCGAATACCCCACCAACAAATCACGCTTCTTGGCATTTTATTACTGGTCAAACATATGAATGTAGACCTATTATAAATAGTAATCCCGGATTAGCTCATTATGATGGCGGAGATGTTTTAACAATAACAGGCGATTATTTAAATGGGGCCTCGCTAGTTTTCAACAATAATATTAATATTTTTGAAAATAGTGAATCTTGTATGGCAGATGCTAATGGTATTGTTAATGTAGCCTGTTCTCCTTCTGCTTGGGATGATAATACAATAAAAGTAAAAGTGCCTACTGAGGCAAGATCAGGAAATATAAAAGTGAATACATTATACGGAGCTACACTCAATACAAGCTTCACTCTTTTAAGTCCAAGAATCAATAATATTTCTCCAAGTATTGGAGGGAAGAATCAATTTATTACAATAGATGGGGATAATTTTGGAGCGACTCAGGGTACAAGCGAGATTTATTTTAGAAAAGGTAGTCAAAGCATACCAGCAGGATTTCCATGTGATTATTGGACGAATAATAGAATAATAATTAGCGTTCCGGAATCAATGGCAGATGAGTCATTTGGAGATTGGAATATTCAAATCAAAAAAGTGGGAGATGAAGTGCATTGGAGTAATCCAGTAAAATTCACTTTTGATAATAATAGTTCTGCTGGTCCGGGGTTGTGTAGTGTTGGACCAAGGGATGTACATTATGAAGATTTATTTACATTAACTGGGGTAAATTTAGGAACATCTTCTGATGAAAGATCAGTGGTTTTAGGTAATCAATATAATCACATTCCTGCAACAGAGGCAGGATGGAATTCAGCAGCAACTCAAGTTACTGCAAAAACACCAAATTTACAGTCAGGAAGTGTTGGAGTAAGGGTCGTTGTTGGTACGGGAACAAGTGCAAAATATAGCAATTTTCTCTCATTAAATGTATTAGATACAGGGGTTAATGCTTTGAATATATCTTACATAGAACCAGAATCTGGTCCAGTGGGTTCATATGTGACTATATATGGAAGCGGATTTGGATCTAGCAGGGGAAATAGTGTTGTAAGATTTAAAACTAGTACAGATAATTGGATTGAGGGAGATTTTGTATTCCCATCAAGTTGTTCAACAAATTTTTGGAATAATAGCAGAATAATTGTAAAGGTTCCAGATGGGTTTTCTCTAGCCCATGGTTCATCACTTTCTTCTTCTGTTAAGGTAGTATTGAACGAAGGACAGGCAAATGAAAAAACAAGTAATGAAAAACCATTTGAGATAAATACTCAGCCACTTGCTCCATCTATTTGTGGAATATTACCGGCTTCTGCGACAGCTGGTGAAACTGTTAATATTTTTGGGGAATATTTTGGTAATAATAAAGTAACAGCAACATTTCATTATATAAATGGTCAAGGTGATAACGTTCTTTCCGGAATACCAACAGCTGATTCTGTGAGTGTTGTGGTTCCAGCAACTCAAACAGGACCAGTTGCTGTTAAGAATGAACATGGATATGGTAATACGGTTAATTTTGAATATATACAAGGATCTGAAACTCCAACCACTCCTCCGTTTGATTTTTACGGATGGAATTTTACAACATGTGAAAAATGCGGAATACCAAGAGTTAGAAGACAGGCCTGTTCATCCGATGGTACATCTTCTCCTACCCCGTTTCCAGGATATCAAGATGTGCCAGTTGATATGAATATTTATGCTGAATTTGAATACGCAGATAAAACAGCTGTAAATTTAGATTTTAGTAACGGTGGTGTTAATTTTTATAAATGTTCTAATAATAATCAAAATAATTGTACTATTCCAGTATCTTTTGTTCCGACTTATGATTCTGGTGGTGATGGATATACATCGTCAATTACGCTTGATCCAAGAAGCAATCTTGATGCAGGTACTTTATATAAAGTTTCCTTGTCCTCTGAGATTAAAGACTTTGATGGTTCAAGTTTAATTCCATTTGAGTGGTATTTTAAAACAAATTCATCTGGGGGGGCTTGTAATGTTGATACGGTTCGTGTTTATCCAGATAGTCAAAGTGTTATTTACGATGCCGGCAAGACAGTTTCTTTTGGCACGCAAGTTTGGGCTTCAGATGGATGTTATCAATGTGCTAATAATTATCAATATGAGTGGTCTAAAGAAGACCCAAATAATTTAGTTGATTGGGTTAATCCAGGGACTGCCTCAACATCTAAAGTAAAAATTAATTCAAGTGGTAAGATTGGGAATGTGTTTGTAAATGCAGAAAATTTATCCTTTAATATATCTGATAATTCTCCTGCGCGTTTATCAATAACATTAGATTGTACAAAATTTAACACTATTGAAAATGAAATTACCAGACAAAATAAATGTTCTGCTAATAATTGTTGTTGGAATGCTCAATCAAATCAGTGCTTAAATCATGGTAATGCGGTTTGTGGAAAACCATTTGTATTAATTGAAAATTGTATTTCTAGTGGAAATGAAACAACAATGGGTTCTCCATCGCCTCAGTCAACAAATACGTATTCTGTTCCTGTTGGAGCTAAAATTTTTGCAAAATTTGCAAAAAGCGGAGGAGAGGTTTCAATGAATGAAAGTACATATAGTGTCTCCGGAGCAATTAAAGTATATAAGTGTAATTCAGCTAATGGTTTTTTTGACAACAATGCTTGTATGCCATCTGGATTAAACATACAACATGATTCTTCTTTAAGTAATGGTCAGCAGGTTTTATATAATAAGAACAATGATTTTGATCCAGGTTTTTGGTATAAAGTTGTTTTAAATGAAAATAATAATAATGTTATAAAAGATGCAACCGGACAACCATTACAAACAAAAACTTGGTGGTTTAAAACAGGTTCAGGATTGTGCAATTCAACAAATGTAGCGGTGAGCGCTGTAAGTAGTACCTTAGCAGTTGGTGAGAATCAGAAATATACAGCAATTTCTTCCGATAATAATTGTACAGTTTGTAGTAACAATGATGAGTATTATTGGTCAATGACAACTCCAAATATTGCTCACTTTAATACTAGTACAACTCAGCCCAATATTTTTGTTACAGCAGATAATGTGGGACAAACAAAGATTAAAGCTCAAAATAAGGATTTTCCTATATTTGGATTAAAAAATTTAAAAGTTGTAAAGAATGTTAATTGTTCTAGTTTAACAAATCAAACAAGTTGTAATAATTCTGGTGCTTGTTGTTGGAGTAATGTCCAAAATAAATGTTTGCAGGGAGTTGATAATCCAGGGTGTCCAAACACCGGACCATTTAAGGTTCTCTCGGCTTTTCCTACGGAAGATGCTTGTCCAAATACGGTTATATCAGTAACATTTGATTCTGTTTTAGATTATTTAAGTTTGCAAGATAAAATATTTATAAAATCAGGAAGCGAAGATGTTGATTTTAGATATTCAGTTTATTTAAACGAATCTGGTCAATCTGTTTTAATAATAGAACCAACATCTGGATTAAAAGTTAATACTTCATATACTGTTTATTTAAATAAAGGGATAAGATCATCTGGGGGCGGATCTTTAATTTGTTCTGGGGATGCAACAGGTGATAGTTGTTATTCTTGGGGTTTTAAAACTGGAGCCAGTGTTTGTTCTTTGAGAAAGATAAATATAGTATATCCAGTTAAAAAGTTTTATGAATTTAATAATTTAGATGATCGCCCAACATTTACAGTACAAGGTTTAGATTCTAGAGGAAATGCAATAACTCAATTACCGGGTGTTTATGATTGGAAATGGAATTGGAGTAGTCAAGATACATCTCTTGTGGATTTTGTACCAGATTCAGATATGTTTTTAAGTTCTGCGCAATTCATGGCTAAAAATAAAAACGGGAAAACCACTGTAACTATAACCGCAGAAGAATTAAATCCGCCAGTTGGTTTTAATGGCTCTCTTGATGATAAAGTTAATGTGGAAGTATTTTTATGTTTAGATCCTTGGAATTTGATGATAGATAATGATTATAATTTTTCTATGAAGTATTGCAAAGACGGAGGACTTCCACACTTATCCGTACGAAAAACCTCAAACACTGGAGGTGGATTATTAAGAGAATACATACTTTCATTTAATGAATCAGGTGGGTCAACCACTATTAATTATCCAACAAATAATACAATTAATAAGATTGCAAAACTTTCTAGTAATTCATTTGTTTTAAATATATTTTCACAATTTTTTGGTGGATTTGTAAATAAAATTTTAGGAACAACTGTTTTTGCCGAACAGGAAGATCCAACACAAGATGTTATAGGAATAAGAATATATAAAAATCCTAAACATTTAGATTCTTATACTTGGTATTATAATTCAGGATATGTTCCAAACCTAGGAAGACCAACAAAAACTAAGATTGATTCGTATAGTGCAGTACAAGAGGGGACAACTGTGTATGTAAATGCCGGAAATAAGGTTCAGAATAATAATATTGCGGGTTCTTCAAATCCTGCAAACCTTTATACAACAATATATTTAATGTCGCATAATCCAAACGCAACTAGCATAACAAGAGGGATCATAGCACAATTAAAAAAGAATTGGACATTTAATATAAATCTTACAGAGCCACAAGATAAAATAGATTTAACCCAGGATGTATTGAGATGGGAACACATTAGAAGTTTTGAAAATATATTGGATAATTACGCTTATTATAATAAATATTGCGCTTATCAAACTAATCCGATTGCAGGCAATTGTCCAAGCACAGTAGATTTATCATATAAATGGATTGATGATGATAGTGACGGAGTTATTGAATCTACTGATGGGAATGGGATAATTAATAATGGCGAATGCTATAGTATATCAAAAGAAATTAGGTGTTCTGATGATGAATATTGTAAAAATAATGCATTAAAATTTGATAAATGTTTAATGACATATCCATTGTTAGAGAGTGGGACATATAAGAAGGGCATGTCTGTTTCTGTTTGGCCATCATGGAGCGAGACTCTGTCATCTGAGGTTGGTGGAATGCTTCCAATTGATCCAATAAACAAAATGGCTGGGGAGTGTTCTAATGGTCCTAATGATCCAAGAGATCCAGTAACTTGTTGGGATGCAGTAAATAGTAATTTTATGTGTCCAGCTGGTTCTCATGTATACATTTACAAATCAAGAGCCGGTGGTTTTGATTTATATACAATGTTTAATAATAATTCTAATACTTCTGCTATTTGGGATGGAGATAGTAGTCCGTTTATGCCACAAAATCGTTTTATGTTTGATAATTCAGCAATATGTAATGGTTCTACAAATGCAATGTGTGGAAACAATAGTGATTGTCCTGGGGATTGTCAGAAATGTAATCTAATAACACACGAGTGCGAGTCCACATGTAGCGCTAATAAACCACATTGTTTTGATCATAGTATCCCAGTTGATTGTTTAGATGATGTTCATTGTACTGAACCATGTCATAGATGCGATAGCGTAACACACGAATGTGTTAATAATTGTTCTGATGGAAAAATTTGTAGTAATACAAATCAATGTGTTCAATGCGTGAGTGATAGGGATTGCACTACTCCATGTTCACGATGCGTAAATAATAATTGTAGACCTTTATGCGCTCCTGATAATTGTATAAATAATCACTGTTCTGATTTTTCTTCTGGTGGATTAGAGATTAATAACCCCGATGTAAAACCATAAGTGACATTTGATCTTTGAATAAATTAAATAATATCAATAATTCAAATAAAAAAATATGTTCGACGATTTAAATCAAAATAATAATGGACAAGTAAATGCTCCAAATAACCAGAGCGATATAAACAATGCTGACTCTCTAGATTTTTTACAAGATAATTCTAATGTTAATTATCAAGACAAATTAAAGAACAATTCATTTGTTGATTCTAGTCCAGCTGAGGATATGTTTGCTAGCACAGATAGAGACAATGTTGATGCAAGAACATCAAATGTTTTTGTAAAAACAGAAAACTCTGGACCAGCACCAGTTAATCCAATAACAGATTATTCTCAGTTTGTATCAGAAGTTGAAAATTCTAATACTGGTAAAGTTAGACCAATATTTTTTATTATAGGGACGATTGTTTTATTAGCTATTTTAGGAAGCGGTGGATATTTTGTTTATTTAAAGTATTTTAAAAATAATACTTCTGTAAAAGAAGCAGAAATCAATACCCCAGTAGAAAATATAGATCTTAATAATGAAAATACTGAAACTCCAGAAGGTATTAATATTAACGAATCAGCAATAATAGAAGATACAGATGGAGATGGATTGAAGGATGAGGATGAAAAAATACTTGGAACAGATCCAAATAATCCAGACACGGATGGAGATGGGTTGTATGATAGAGAAGAAGTTATGATTTATAATACAGATCCACTAAACGAAGATACAGATGGAGACGGATATAAAGACGGGGAGGAGGTAAGGAATGGTTATAATCCATTGGGAGAGGGCAGATTATTGAATCTTGATTTGATTACTTCAGAAAATGATGAACAAGAATCTATTCAGGAAAAAAAGTTATTACCCACTAATATAGATATGAATTTATGGAAAAGTTATTCCGATAAAAAACTAAATATAGCGTTTAAATATCCACCTTCTTGGAACATAGAAACAAAAAATAATATTATAACTTTGTCTGGATCAGAGGGCGATATAGCAAGTTTAGAAATAAGAGATAATAAATTAAATTTAGATTTAATTGATTGGATTACAACGCAAAGCGATTTTCCAAATTTTAGACAACAGGAAATAATTGTAAACAGTTTAAAATCTCTCGCAGTAAGTAGTTCTGATTATAATTGGAAAGCAACCCAGTCAATTTTTTTGCCAGGAGAAAAGAAAGTTTTTTGTTTTAATTATTTAAATAAAAAAGTTAATGATGGAGAATTTAAAGAATTTCAGGAAATAGTAATGTCTTTTTCGTATTCATAGTTTACAAAAAATAATTTTAGAATAACATAATATGTTTGAGTCAGATAATAAAATTAGTTCATTGAATCAATCAAATTTAGAGCCACAAACTTATGAAGTGGTAAATTCTACGCAGGATGATTCTATGTATTATATGCCGGATAAATTTCTGAAACCAGAAAAAACTAAACAAGGTGGTGGTTTATTTTTAAAAATATTAATAGTTCTTTTATTAATTGGAGTTTTGTCAGTCGGAGCTTTTGCTTTTTATATTTTAAAATTGAAAGACGACAATACTACAATTACTAACAATGAAGAAGTTTTAAATTTAGAAAAAAAACCTCAAGAGCAAGAAGAAGAGAAAGAGGTGGATAATTTAGATACGCCAGAAGGAAGAGATAAAAAAAGAATAGAGGATATACAAACTTTAGTTTCATCAATTTCGTTATATTTTTCAAGAAATAAGAATTATCCAGGATCATTAAACGCACAAGCTTTAAATCTAAAACAATTACCAGTTGACCCAAGTGGAGGAGTTTATACTTATATTTTAGATTCTAGTGGAAGAGATTATAAATTAATATTCACTCTTGAATACGGAGCTAATTTTGGTGATCAAGCTTTATTAAGTGGTGAATATCAAATTAATTCTAGGGGAATTATAGATGAATATAAAGAAGATGAGGAAAATCAGGAAGATGAGAACTATAAAAATAATAAAGACAACACAGAAAATGATAATTCTGGTATTTTCAAAATTCCACCAAGTGGTCCAGATGAAGATAATGACGGACTTACAAATGCAGAGGAATTATTATTTGGAACAGAAATTGGTATAGCAGATACAGATTCTGATGGTTATTCTGATTCGGATGAAATTGAAAATTTATATGATCCATTAAGTAAAACCGGTAAACTTGCCGATAATGTTGTATTAGCAAAAGTTTTATATAATGAATCACAGAATTATTCTATTCTATACCCAGCAAAATGGACTTTTGAACACAGAACTTCTGATTTTAAACAAACAGTTTTTTATGGCGACAGGAACGACGACTTCTTTTTGATAGAAGCTTATGATAACTCACAAGACCTTTCTCTCTCAAATTGGTATTTGAGCTATTCCCCCGGCGCCAAAACAGAAGATTTGTTAGTTTTTAGCGGAGAAAAAATGGATGGCTTATCTACGAAAGATGGTATGAATGTTTATTATTCTATTAATAACAAGGTTTATGTTCTTTCATATAAAGTTTTAAATGAAAAGGAATTAAATTATTATTCTACATTTTTGATGTTTGCAAGAAGTTTTAGAGAAATGAAATAATAATAAAATGATTGAGATAAATATTTTAATAAAAAATTTTAGATATAGACGTTTTATAGAAAAAATTGTTTCCAAATTAGAGCAAATAGAAAAATTAAAAAATAAAAAAATTTCTTTACTTATAACTGGTGATAAAATTATAAAAGAGTTGAATAAAAAATATAGAAAAAAAAATAAAACAACAGATGTTTTAAGTTTTGCAGAAAGGGACATAAGAAATAATTTTTATTTTAATGACAATTTTTATTTAGGAGAAATAATAATAAATATAGAGCAAGCTAAAAGACAATCAGAAAATTTTAAAAAAGAAATATTGATTTTATTAATACATGGATACTTGCATCTTATTGGCTATGATCACGATAATTTACAAAAAGAAGTTTGCATGAATAAGCAATTACAAAGAATTATAAAGAAATATGATATTTAGCATAAAAAAATTTTTAAAAAGTGCAAGATTTGCCTTGAGGGGCATTTTTTCCATCTATAAGACAGAGCAAAATTTTAGATTTCAAATTTTCGCTAGTTGTTTTGTAATTTTTTTAATAATTTTTTTTAAAGTATCTCCAAAGGAGATTATAGTTTTAATACTTATGATTTCTTTAGTTTTGATTATGGAAATAATAAATTCTGCTTTTGAGAAAATTACTGATATGTTTAAACCCCGTATACATGTTTATGCTGAACTTGTAAAAAATATTATGGCTGGAGCTGTTTTAATATCATCATTTACTGCTCTTGTGATAGGGATAATTATTTTTTACCCATATTTTATGGATTTTTTTATAAAAATTTCACAATAAACAATTTTTAAGTTATAATAATATAAAGATTTTTTTATTAAAACATTATGGTTAAAAGTCATATAATAACTGGATTGGATGTTGGTTCAAGAAGTATTAAAATTGTTGTAGCTCAATATGATATGGACGGAAGAGAATTGAGAATTATAGGAGCAGCTGATCATCCAACAAAGGGAATAGTAAATGGTAATATAATTAGCATAGAAGATGTTGTTAATTCTATTTCTACGACATTAGAAAAAGTTGAGAGAGTTATAGGTATGCCAATTGAGGGAGCTGTTATAGGAATATCTGGTCCACATATTAAGTCAATTAGTAGTCAGGGTGTTGTTGCTGTATCAAAAGCAGATGGAGAAATAAGAGAAGAGGATGTTGGAAGAGTTATAGAAGCTGCTCAAGCAGTTGCTGTTCCGCACAATTATGAAATTTTACATGTAATTCCTAAAACTTATAAAGTTGATAATCAGGAAGACATAAAAGATCCAGTCGGAATGACCGGAATTAGATTAGAGGTTGAAGCTCAAATTGTAATGGCTCTATCTAATCAGAAAAAAACAATTGAAAAATGCATGAATAGAGTTGGTGTTGATATTGATGATGAGGTTTTTTCTATTTTGGCTGATTCAGAAGCGGTTCTTTCAAGAGAACAGAAAGAATTAGGCGTTGCGCTTATAAATATTGGAGCATCAAATACAGGACTTGCGGTTTACGAGGCTGGTGAATTATTACATACAGCAGTATTGCCAGTTGGCTCTGGACACATAACAAATGATTTAGCGATAGGGCTTAGAACATCTATAAGAGTGGCGGAAATGATTAAAATGCAAGAAGCAACATGTATTTTAGAAGATATAAAAAAAAGAGACGAAATAGATCTTTCTTTATTTGATGAAACACTTGAAGGTGGAAGAAAAAATATGATACCAAAAACAGAAATTGCTAACATTACAAAAGCAAGAGTTGAGGAAATTTTTGATTTAGTTGCTAAGGAATTAAAAAATATTGAAAGATTTGGAATGTTGCCAGCCGGAGTAGTTTTAACTGGTGGTGGTGCAAAATTACAGGGAATAGTAGAGCAAGCAAAAGAACAATTAAGATTACCTGTATTTTTAGCAAAATTGCAAAAAATTAATAGTATAGTTGATAAGACGGAAGATTTGAGTTATTCTACTGTTGTTGGACTTTTATTGTGGACGCATAATAATAATTCCATAAGGACCCCAATTACTGTATCAATAGGTGGATTTTTAGGTAAAATAAAAAATGCATTTAAGCGCATTATTCCATAATTAAAAAAAGATGAAAAAATCTATAGGAAAAAATAAAGCAACTAGAGAATTTAAACCAGATGTAGAAACATTTGCAAAAATTAAAGTTGTCGGTATTGGGGGATCGGGTGGTTCTGCAATAAACAGAATGGTAGAGAATAAAATTAGAGGTGTTGAGTTTATAGCAATAAATACAGACGCTCAGGCTCTTAATAGATCAGATGCTGATAAAAGAATTCAGATAGGAATAGACACAACAAAGGGTCTTGGTGCGGGTATGGATCCAGATGTTGGAGCAAGGTCTGCAGAGGAAAACTTAGAAGAAATTGAGAAATCCCTCGAAGGTGCTGATATGGTTTTTATAACTTGTGGACTTGGCGGAGGAACTGGTACTGGTGCAGCACCAATTATAGCAGATATTGCTAGAAGAAATAATTCTTTAACCGTAGCTGTTGTTACAAAACCATTTAGTTTTGAAGGGTCTCAAAGGAAAATGATTTCCGAGCGTGGATTTAATGAATTAGAGAGTAGGGTAGATACAATTATTACAATTCCAAATGATAGAATTTTAAATATAATAGATAGAAAAACTTCAGTCTTGGATTCGTTTAAGATAGCAGATGAAATATTGCATCAGGGAATACAGGGTATTTCTGAAATAATTACAATTCCCGGAGAGGTTAATGTGGACTTTGCTGATGTAAAAAGAATAATGTCAGATGCTGGGTCTGCTCTCATGGGAATAGGTCGCGCAAGTGGAGAAGATAGAGCAAAAAGAGCCGCAAAGGAAGCTATTGATTCACCACTATTAGATGTCTCAATTGCTGGAGCAAAGGGAATATTATTTACAATAACTGGTGGCGAGGATTTGACCATGTATGAAATAAATGAAATTGCTGAAATAATTACCTCTTCTGCTGATGGCGGTGCGAGTATTATTTTTGGTACTGTTATTGATAAATCAATGAGCGGAGATGTAAAAGTTATGGTTGTTGCTACTGGTTTTGAAAGTTTTGATTCACAAAAGAAGGATGTTGCAAAAATGAATTCTGCTTATAAACAAAATGAATACATAAGTAGAATGAATCATTCTATAAAAGATATTACAGATGTTTCAGAGGATATCGATGAAATAGAATTTGAAGAAGAAAAAGATAACGCAGATACCACTATCAATGACACATCGTTTGATGATTATGATAATGATATTAAATTAAATAATGATTCTGAGTTTTTGGAACAAAATAGCGAGTATGATATCCCAGCATTTTTAAGAAAGAAGATGAAATGAAGTGTCCAATTTGTTGTAATAAAACTACAAAAGTACTTGACTCTCGTGTGGCAACAGATGGGGTTACAGTAAGAAGAAGACGAGGATGTTCAAAATGCAATTTTCGTTTTTCTACGATTGAGGAAATTGAAATATTGGATATTACAATAATCAAAAATGATGGATCTCGGGAGATGTATAATAAACAAAAGCTAAAAGACGGAATTAGAAAATCACTCCATAAAAGAGGAAAAACAGATGAGGATTTTGATCAGCTTATAAGAGACATAGAAATGGATTTACAAAAGGAAAGAAAGGATGAAATTTTATCCAAAGTGCTTGGGGATATAGTAATGAAACATTTGAAAAAATTTGACAAAGTTGCATACATCAGATACGCGTCTATATATAGATCTTTTGAAGATTTGGAAACATTTGAACAGGAATTAAAAAAACTTATTAAAAGCAAAAAAGAATAATATAGATATAAAATGGAAGATAACAATGAAATAAAATCGCTTGTAGAAAAAAATTTAAAGCTAAATGAAGAAATTTTATCTATTTGTAAGGAAATAGAACATCACAATAGATTGGCGAGAATTTATAGCTTTATAAAAACAGCTATCATTGTTATTCCTATTATAGCAGGTATTTTATTATTAAGTCCTTATTTTAATAGTTTTAGAAAGATTTTTAAAAGTTTAGATAGTTATTCTCAGGCAATGACCGAACTACTGAAATAGATTTTTTCTAAACAAAAAAGTTCCCTGAAGGGAATTTTTTTATTAAAAATTTAGATTTTGTGGTAAAATATATATAGCTATTGATTTTTTAAAAAGAATTTTGGCAATTTTTTAATTTTTAATTTAAAAGCTTTGTTTCGGTTTTATTTTCATGGGTAAAAAATTTACAAAAAGAATTTTAAAAATTATATTTATAGATTTTATTATCTATGGAATTTTATATTTTCCAATTTGGTGGTATTCTAGGGGGCTTTTTAAGGTGCTTTTAAAATCTCAAAAAATTCTTTCTGATGCGTGGGAAAATCTTGGATTATCTATTCAGATTAAGTATCTTTTTAAGCCAATGTATGCGCAAAGAGACCTTGCTGGAATCTTGATTAGTTTTTTTATGAGACTTTTAATGTTAATTTACAAAAGCATATGCATGATATTTGTTTTATTGTGGAGCGCTGTGCTTTTTTTATTGTGGGCATTTTTACCCATTATTGTTATATATGGAATTATTGTAAATTATAATTTTTTGAAAACTCAATGAAAAATTTAGAAAGAGCAAATATTGTTTATTGTGAAAATTGTACTAAGAATACAAAATGTTCTTATTGTAGGGGGACAAAATACTATCTTCAAATAGGGAATCAAGCTATTTATTTTGATAAATCTTTTTCAAAAGAATCAATTTTGTTTGATAATATAAAATCTTCCATAAATTTGATTATAAATTCAATTTTAGGAATAATTGGTTTTATTGGAATATTGTCAATCATTTTTCATGTGTATAATATATTTTCATTGGGGGGTAGTATATTTTTCGCTGGAAATTGGTTGGGGGAAAAAGTTTTAGTATTTTATTGTGGCGTGTTAGCGCTAATGTTATTTTTTTATAGATTGCAAATAGCTTCATATATTAGGGAGAGAGTTTTAACGCCAGATGTTGCAGAGAAAAATAAACGCAAATCATTTAATGCATATAATTCTTTTTCAAAGCAAGTAAAGAAGATATTATTTAATTCTCATTATTTAGCAATTAAAAATAAGCAAAATATTTCCCCACTTCATGTATTGTATGTAATGTTAGACAATGTTGATTTCATTGTAATTTTAAGTAGATTGGGAATTTCTAATCAAGTATTAAAGTCGAAAGTTAAAACTTTGCTTAGTAATTTAAAAGATCCAGTATCTGAGAATGTATACTTTCTCGACTCTATTTTAAATAGTTATTATTTTGCTTTTTTAAATAAATCAGAATATGTACGAATTAGTCATCTTATATTGGCAATTTCTACTATTGATGAAAGAATTTTTGAATTATTCTTTGATATGGGAGTAGATGCAAATCAGTTAAGAAATGCTATAGCGTGGATAAGGTTAAGAGACGACATGGTTGAACTATATAAAAAATATAAAAAAAGATCTTCTTATAAACCAAGTGGAAATATGAATAGGTCAATGACAGCAGTAGCAACACCTACTTTAGATAGATTTGGTTCTGATTTAACACGTCTTGCAAAATATGGGTATCTTAATTTAGTAGTTGGCAGAGATGAAAAAATTGATGAAATATATCGATCAATTGAGACCTCAAATAAGGGTGTATTAATAATGGGGGCACCTGGTGTTGGTAAAAAAAGTATTATAGAGGGACTTGCCAACAAAATGTCAGCCGAAGATGTTCCAGACCAATTAAAGGATAAAAGATTGGTTTCATTATCTTTGTCTAAATTTGTTTCAGAGGCATCAAGTGGGGGTAATGTAGAATTTTTGTTTATGAAGGTAATAGAAGAAATTGCTAGGTCTGGTAATATAATTTTAGTAATAAATGATATACATAATATAGTTGGAGTTGTGTCTTTTGGGAATAATAGTATTGATCTTTCTAAGATTTTAGCAGATGGTATTTTACGATATGGAATAGTGGTAATTGGAACGACAAGCGAGCAGGAATATAAAAAATATTTAGAAAATAATTCCTTGGTTCAGACCATGAATATAATTGATCTTCCAGAGCCAAATTTTGATGATACCGTGCAAATTCTTGAATCGAGGTCTTTTAGTTTAGAACATAAACATAAAATTTATTTTTCATATCAAGCAATTGAAAAAATTGTGAAATTAACAAATGAATATATACATACATTTAAACAACCAGTAAAAGCGATTAGAGTTATGGAAGAAGTTGCTATAGTGGTGAAATCTCGAGGGGGTAAAAAATTAGTTACAGCTGAAGATGTTGCAAAAGTTATATCTCAAAAGGTTAATATACCACTTGGATCAATTACTATTTCTGAATCTGAAAAACTTTTAAATTTGGAAAAAATAATGCACGAAAGGATAATTGGTCAAGATGAGGCAGTTAACATGGTTGCCTCAGCTCTTCGTAGATCGAGAGCTGAACTGCGAGATGAAAATAAACCAATAGTCAATTTATTATTTCTTGGTCCAACAGGAGTTGGAAAAACAGAGCTTGCAAAAACCATCGCAGAAATATTATTTGGAAGCGAGAAGGATATGGTTAGGTTGGATATGAGTGAGTATCAAGAGAAATCATCTATCGCGAGACTTATAGGTTTTGAGGGTAGTTCAGAGGGTGGAATTTTAACAGAAGCAATAAAGAAAAATACTTTCTGTGTTGTTTTATTGGATGAACTTGAAAAAGCGCACCCAGATATTTTAAATGTATTTTTACAAGTAATGGACGATGGGAGACTTACTGATTCAAAGGGTGAAACAGTTGATTTTACAAATTGTATTTTAATTGCAACATCTAATGCGGGATCTTTCTATATACAGGATAAATTAGCAGAGGGCGTTGATTTAGAGACAATTAAAAATGATTTAATAATGAATCAATTAAGAGACAGCTTTAGGCCAGAGTTTTTAAATAGATTTAATGGTATTGTTGTGTTTAAACCTTTAACGCAAAAAGAAATAGAGGCTATTGCAGTTTTAATGTTGGATAAAATATCAAAGCGTTTAGAGGAAAAGGGCATGTTTTTTTCTGCGTCGCCAGATGCAGTTAGGGAATTAGCTCAAATAGGGTTTAGTAGAGAGTTTGGAGCGAGGCCACTTGCAAGAACAATTGAAGAAAGAGTCAATAATTCCTTGGCAAATATGCTCTTAACTAATAAAATAGGAAGAAGAGATAGGATTATTTTAGAAAAAGGTGGTGAAATAAGAGTAGAAAAGGCAAGCAGGATTTAACTTGTTTTATGAGTTATTAGTAGTATAATATTATAAATTGACTTAATAATTTATAAACATTTATGGCAAAAAAGACTAAAAGTAAAAGCACCAAAAGCGTCAAAAGTGTCAATAGTATAGAAACTAATGAAAAAATGAGCAAAATTATTTCTTTTGCAAAGCGAAGGGGTTTTGTTTTTCCATCATCAGAGATTTATGGAGGATTTTCTAGTATATATGATTATGGTCCATATGGAGTAGAGTTATTGAATAATATAAAGAAATTTTGGTGGAAACATATGATTCAGTTGAGAGATAATATTATTGGACTTGATAGCGCTATATTTATGCATCCAAAAATTTGGGAGGCAAGTGGACATGTAGCTGGGTTTTCTGATCCATTGGCGGAGTGTAAGAAATGTCATTTTAGATTTAGAGTGGATACTTTACTTGAAGAATTGGGTTTTAGCGCAGATGAAAAAATGTCTTTGGGTCAAATAGAAAAATTGTTTAGAAAAAATATAGATAAAATTAAATGTTCTAAATGTGGATCTAATGAATTTACAGAAATAAAAAAGTTTAATTTGTTAGTACAATCCAATTTAGGAAATTTTTCTTCTGATTTTGAAAAAGAACCAGTTTATTTGAGAGGAGAAACATGTCAGGGAATTTATGTGAATTACAAAAATGTTCTCGATTCAACGAGAGTAAAGATTCCTTTTGGCATAGCGCAAATAGGTAAGGCATTTAGAAATGAAATTACGGCTCGTCAATTTATTTTTAGGACTCGTGAATTTGAACAAATGGAGATGCAGTATTTCGTTAATCCAAAATCAGAAATGGAAGAATATGAAAAATTAAAAGAATATAGATGGCAATATTACCTTGATTTGGGTATAAAAGCAAAAAATTTAAAATGGTATAAACATAAAAATTTAGTTTTTTATGCTAAAGAAGCTTATGATATAGAGTATAATTTTCCATTTGGGTTTAAAGAATTGGAAGGAATTCATGCTAGAGGGGACTATGATTTAAAGCAACATTCTAAGTTTTCAGGAAAAGATTTAAGCTATACTGATGCGACAACTTCTGAAAAATATATTCCACATGTAATTGAATCATCAGCTGGGGTCGGAAGAACATTTTTAGCTCTTATGACAGAAGCATATACAGAAGAAAAAATAGATAATGATATAAGAGTTGTTTTAAAATTACTTCCAGAATTAGCTCCAATAAAAATTGCAGTTTTTCCATTACTGAAAAACAAACCAGAATTAGTGAAAAAAGCATCTGAGATTTTTAATGAGCTTAGAAAATTATATATGTGCGAGTTTGATGATAATGGAAACATAGGAAAAAGATATAGACGCCAAGATGAAATAGGGACCCCATATTGCGTAACAGTGGATTTTGATACTTTAGAAAAAAATGAAGTAACTGTTCGTGATAGAGATACAATGAAACAGGAAAAAATAAAAATAGAAAATTTGATAGATTATTTTAAATTAAGAATATAGGATTGGTTTAGGTAAATTAGACTAGCTTAGAAAAAAGAAATATGAAAAATAAAAAATTTTTATTAGTATTTATAATTTGTATAGTAGTTTTGTTTTTTAAAGCACATACAATAATTGCAGATCAATGGGATGAGAATGATTGCAATGCTGGTAAAGATTATGGTTGGGTATACCCTCCTTTTGTTGAGGATCCTTCCAATATAGCTCATTATATTTATGATCATAATACCAAAGGAAGACAGCAAACGGGAACAATAAGTTTTTGTTATAAAAAGAACGCAGCATGTCCATCATCTACACATGAATGTAGAAACTACACAAGTGAAAATGGAAATTTACAAGGCTTTTGTAATGGTAGCGCCCCAGGTTTTTTTTGGTGTAATAGTGGTGTTTGTTGTAAGGCCTCAGACAAAATTCTTGATAAGTCAGAGAAGTTATATTTTGACCCAGAAGTAGGTATTCCAGGGTTTAGAAAACAACAAAAAATAGACGGAGATCTTATGGGTAAATTTGCTAAACAATTATATATTTATCTCCTTGGTTTATCTGGAATAGTAGCTGTGCTCGTATTAATATTGGCTGGTTTTCAGTGGGTAATGGCAGGAGGAAATCAAAATAAAATAGGGGAAGCAAAGCAAAGAATAATAAATGCAATAACTGGTTTAGTTTTATTATCATGTTCTTATTTAATTTTATATACAATAAATCCAAAATTGGTCGAAATAAAGACTATAGAAGTTAATACAATAAACCCTGAAAAAGTTGATGAGTCAGGGCATACGGTCTTTGATTGTTCTTCTGATAGAGGAATCCAGTGTCATGATTGTTATGGTGGTGACAGTAGTAAGTGTCCGTGTGATTCTTCTGGTGGGACTATTCTCTATAGATTGCCAGACAGTAAAGATGTATCGGGAAATTTTATTAACGAAGTGTATTGTTGTAAATGTAATGCTTGTGAAACAGGAGATTTTCCGTCTTCAGATGGTAATTGTGAAGTTACATGTCAAGAGCTTGGTTATAGAAGGAACACAAGGATATATAGCTCTGGCAATAAGGTTTGTTGTGAGTGTAGTGGGACTGCCACAATAGAAGATGATCTTTGTAGTGGCGTTGATGATTACACATCCTGCATTAGGCGTAATACAAACGGAGAAATTACTTTTTATGGTTACTGTTATAGTGGTCTTTGTATGCAATGTAAGAATAGTGGAGAATCATGTGAAAGTAAATATGAGTGTATGGAGAGAGTAAAAAAAGATGGAGAGATTAAATCTATTGGGTGTGGCAAGTCTTTTAATCAGAATGCTGGGTGTAGGAAGGCTAACAAAGTCTGTAGGGATCCAGATGTTGATTTCTAGATAATAAAAATTTTTATATACGATAATATAAAAACATATTTTAAAAATTTTTAAAAATTAAAAATAAATTTAATAAATAGCAATATGTATAATATGCGTAAACCTTTAATTAAAATTTTTTATATTTTTACTATCTTATTTTTTTTATCAAACTACACTATTGTTAATGCTATTGTTCCAGGGGGTCTTCCAGATGAATTTACAGGTTTAGGTCAGCCCCCAGGAACTGGTTACAATGAAGATGGTGGTCAGACTTATACACCTCCAAGTGATTTACGGACTGAAGATCAGGGAGAAGCATGGGTTCGAAATCAAAATGTTTATGAGGAGGTGCAGAAAAAAAGATGTGAGGGGGATTTTTCGAATTTTTTGGGTTCTTGTAAAGATACTTGCAATACTGATTATGAAATAGTAATAGAGCCACCAATCGCTTGTGAACATAATAGAAAGTGTTGTGTGGTTGAATGTGCTCACTATGGCGGAACTTGTTCAGTTGAGTGCGCTTCTGATCAAAAAATTGTTGATTATAGGTGTAAATCTGGTTTCAAGTGTTGTACGAAATTATTTGAGAGTGGGGATGATGAAACATCTGAAACATCTGGACTGGTGTTTGAACCAGAAGTAGGCATCCCAGGGTTTAGAAAACAACAAAAAATAGACGGAGATCTTATGGGTAAATTTGCTAAACAATTATATATTTATCTCCTTGGTTTATCTGGAATAGTAGCTGTGCTCGTATTAATATTGGCTGGTTTTC
>Ga0255343_1000269_pt1 | contig 92237 bp, 92 predicted proteins | sample wastewater_treat_4_FD_192413 | JGI IMG/M metagenome (GOLD analysis project Ga0255343, IMG submission 192413) | Wastewater microbial communities from Lulu Island WWTP, Vancouver, Canada - plant16 | ecosystem: Engineered > WWTP > Wastewater > Unclassified | place: Canada: Vancouver, British... | reverse complement strand
TAGCGCATCCTTTATTCTTTCCCACTGATCATCCCTCAATCTATGTCTGTCCTGCATTGCATCTCCTTCCTTGAACGTGATGATGCAATGCTATCATATTTTAATCTGAATGTCGACAGAACCTAAGTGTGGAAAATTACGATAAGGGACTTACACGATGGTTTACGTTTGGTTTACGATTGATTAATTTTGGTAGATAATCAAATGATTTTTGATTATCTATAGAAAATATTTTGGGCGATTTTTTTTGCGATTTCTTTATCCATTCAATCCACTTTCACTGGTTTAATTTTTTATAGGCATTTACTTGATTCTTTATTTCATTCAGTTGTAAATAATAACTTTGCGGATATTTGGCTATCGCTCGATCTTTGATTTCAAAAAAAGTACTTATTAAAATTCCAAAATCACTAACAGGATTAATATTTTCTATCGTTCTATAAGCGGCAACCTCACTCACGATTTTAGCATATTGCATATCATATTTGTCAGGATATTCCTTCATGGCACGTTCTTTTATTTGATCGTAAGTATAAGAATCAATACCAATATCATTAGGTTTAACATTATGAATTTTATAATATGATTCACTAAGTCTTTTTACACGATGTAATTGCATCTGATAATTTCCAGGATATTCTGATTGAGCGATCTGTTTAATGTTTTCTCTAATATTATATGGAATATCGAAATCGGCGAATGCAAGCGATAAATTTAAAGTGAAAACAATAAAAGTAAGAAATATTATTTTTTTCATAATAAATCCCCTTCAATAATAAAGATAAATCACATTACCTTCTTGTCTATACTCCCTTCTTCTTTTTCGTGCAACTTTTTTACTGATGGATCGAGCGCGCGCAAAACAACAACGCCTATCTGGGCGTGGCGGTGCTGGCCGGTCAGGTTCTCTCTCTCGGGAGTATCCCCAAAGAGAGGATCACGGCAGAGCTCCTGCTGGACTTGTCGGAAGATGATATGGCGGAGATTAACAGGGGGCTGGAGAGGCTGCGGAATCGCGTGAAATCCTTTCGCGTCCAGAACACGGGCCTATAAAACGCTGGCGCTGGCTCTGCTGAAGGCGGGTTTCCCGCCGGACGCGATTTACGAGATGCAGGAGGCCGACGCGGAAGTTTATGTGTCGATTATGAATGATCTTCTGATGTCCGGCGCGCCCGGGACAAGGAAATATGTTGTGAAACGAGACGGTAAAAAAGAACTGTCCAAACGCAAAAGCCGGTAACGGCGGGAATGAATACAATATGCGTGGAAGCAAACAACGGGTAAAATATCAAATAAGCAGCAGCGGAAGACATGATGCCGCCCGCGAGATAAAGCAGCGCGCCGAGAATCCAGATGCCTTTAAGCCGGGTGATGCCGTACACGACGGCAACGCCTGCTGCCGCAGACAGGGAGGATATGAATATGTCTAGTGTCATGAAAGTCGCCCTGCAGTTTACCGCGATTGACATGGCATCCGCCATTGCCGATCGCGTCAAAAATTCAATAATGAGATTAGGCTCTGCTTCCAGAGAAGTCAAGAAGGATTTTGACGATATGTCCCGGCACGTGTCCGCCGGGCTCAAGGAAATTGCCGTGTCCGCGTACGCGCTCAACAAGATCAAACCGGGCGTTGCCGCGGCTGGCGATCTGCAGGAGTCCATGATCGATGTCCGCTTGAATCTTATGGAGTCCGGGAAGAGCGCGGCAGCTCTCAACAAGGAGCTGGCCTCTGTCCGGAATACGGCAGTGGATGTTTCCAAAATAGCTCCCTTTTCAGCCAGGGAGGTTGTGGCTATAGAGAATGTTTTTCTCAAGGCCGGTTTGAAAATTCAGGATGTGGTCGGCAAGCGCGGCGCTACTTATGCGTCAACCGCGCTGGCTACGTTGTCCGGAGAACTGCCCGATGTAATCGCGGAAGCAATGGTCATGATGGCGACGCCGTTTGACATTAAGGGTTCGGCGTTCGGCGATTTGGCCGATTTTATCCAGCGCGTGGACGCGGCCAGCGCCACAACAATTCCGGAGCTGATGGAGGGCATGAAATACTTGTCCGGCACGGCGGCAGCGATGAAGCTGTCCTGGCAGGATACGTTGAAAATGCAAGGCCTGGTGGCTCAGTCCGGGTTGCGCGGCTCGATGGGCGGCACGGCGCTCAATGCGTTTTTGCAGAGTTTAACGGGCGGGGGTGTGCGCTTACAGAGATTGATGCCGCAGGTTAATGCGGTGTTGCAAAGTCGCGGCGCGGATCCGTTGGAGTTCTTCGACCGGAAGGGGAAAATAAAGACGATTCCGGCGATTATCAACAATATGCGTCAGGCAATGCAAAAGCTGACAGACCGGGAGCAGTTGATTTTGATGGAGCGGGTATTCGGCGAGCAGGGCGGCAGGGCGGCGCTGGCATTGATAAAGGAAGGCGAAGGCTCATGGGAATCTTTCGGCGCATCCGTGGAGCGCGCCGCAAATCTTACAGATAAAATGAATGAACGGCTGAAGGGTGTCAATGCCAATATAAAAGCGCTGGCCGGAACATCTCAAACAACTCTGGCATCGTTGTTTAATCCTTTGCTTGATCCGCTGGCCAGGGTAATTTCGATGTTGAATGACATCGTCGGGAAGATCGGAGAAGTCGCGTCGGCCAGCCCTAAATTATCGGGGATTGTGTCGGGCGGAGCGGTTGCGGCAGCGGCAGGCGCCGGCGCGTATGGGCTTTACCGTCTCATGAAAGGCGGCATGGCCGGTTCCCGTGTTTTAAAGGGTATGGGCGGGATCAAAGGATTGATCTCCAGCCTGGGCGGCACAGCGGCGGGTATTGCCGAAGGCAAGGCCGTGGAAGCGGCCACCGGCGTGACGCCGGTATTTGTTACCAACTGGCCTGCGGGTGGGTTGGGCGCCACTCCGGCAGTTGACATGCCGGGTGTCGGTAAAATACTAAAGATGGGAACGATTGCCAGGTGGGCGGGCGGGGCAGGCACGGCTTTGGCAATAGGCTATGGCGCGGGCAGTTTGTTAAATTCGGGCATCGGCAAGGCAACGGGAAAGGGCGAAGGATGGCTGGGCGATATGCTGTATGACTTCCTCCACAAAGCGGAAAATCCAAAAGTAGAAAACGACATCAAGCTGAATATCAACATCGACAAGGATGGCCGTGTGGTGGCGGATACAGGGCAGGCCGGGACAGACATGACGGTTAATCTGAACCGCGGCTCTCTGTTTGCACTATAGGAAAGGGTTATGGCAGATTTTGACCGGACAGCTATGGAGATGAATACGGGGATCCTCAATGGCGTAACCATTGAAATGGAAACGATAGAGGATACGCTGGAGAAGTCCATCGCCACCTATGACTATCCTTATGCCGATGGATCTGATCTGGAAGATATGGGACAAAAAGCCCACACCATCCGTTTCAAATGCTATTTCTGGGACGACGCCGAGCAAGAAACCTATTCCGATCATGTCGAGCTGCTCAATAGCCTGGCCGATACAACGCTGATGGATTTTGTGCATCCGAAGTATGGCCTGATTCATGGCAAGATTCAATCCGTCGCGGTAATGCACGACGCCAGCATACGCACTGCCGTCCTGGATATCACCTTCATCGAACAAATGCGCGGATCCACAGAGTCCCAGCCCGCTCAGAGCGTGCAGGCGGCAGCGGAAGAGGCGTACATAGAGGGCCAGGCGGCGCAGGAAGAAATGATGAAGCGGGATATCGCGGCCATCATACCGGCTGCGGATATCGGCGCGGTCACCGGTACATTGGATGCCGGTCTGAGCCTGCTCGAACAAACGGACGGGTTCTCCAACGCGACGAGGCTTTTTGTCGCCGGGATTGAAAAGCGTCTTGCCGCGGCCCAAACTGTGGTCGCTCAGATCAAGAGTCCGGCAGATTCTCTGCTGACGGCTTTTTCATACACGGCAACCCTTCCGGGCAGGATACTGGGCGGCATGGCGCAAATACTGGATAAATACGGTCAGCTCAACGAGTCCTTGAAAACATTGCCGGTCAAATTTATATCCCGGCTCCATGATGCGTTCAACGATATTCAGGACGCTTTTAGAGATTTTACCGATAATCCATCGGCCTCCGTTATCGGCCAGGCGGCCAATGCGTTCTTGTACAAGCACGCGCAAATCGCCGCCGCGCAACGCATTGCGCTGGAAGCCGCTTATATTTATGCCGCGGACGCGGAGACCTCGGCATCCCCTGAAGATGCGGATGTGCAGATGATGACGATGAGTGAACTGGAATCCTCTCTGGCCATCGTCAGGACGCGCATAGATGCCGCCGTGGAAATCGCCCGCGAAATAGATGCCTTAAAAACGATGGCGGCCTCTTTATTGACGCAGGTCAACAACGTCCGTCTCGAACGCGAAAAGATGACCGGCGTGACGCTGGATAATCCCATGCCGCTGCACCTGGTCTGCCTGAAATACGGCCTGCCGTACAGCGACGCCGAGCGGCTCATCAAGGTCAATCACATTCCGCATCCCAATTTCACAAAGGGACAGGTGACTGTTTATGCCCGACAAAGTTGATTTATTTGTTGATGGGATCAAGATTGAGCATTTTATCAGCTACCAGATTGACGCCGATCTTTACACGCCTGCCGACGCCTTCCTTTTGGAGATAGCGAACCCTAAAACGGGGATAACGCCCGGCGTGATGTGTGAATTATATATCAATGAGGAGCGGGAATTGACCGGCATTATCGATAAAATACAGCGTAAGGCCGGCAAGAGCGGTGTTTCTCTATTCGTGGAGGGGCGCGATTTCATGGGCCTGCTGGTGGATTCCTATTGTGAGACCTTTCCCGATGTTTCCGCCATGAAAAATAAAGCCCTGGCGGAATTGCTGCTGGCTAACGTTCCTTTTATCAACCGTAAGGATATTCTCTATCAGGAGGGCGTCGTTGGCAAAAAAAAAGGTAAAAATACACGGGCGTCAGGCGGCTTTATTTTCGGTACGGATACCGCGCAGCCTATCGGTCATATCGACGCGGGCAAAACAATATTCGAAGTGCTCAAGGAATATGCTTCAAGCCGCGGGTTGCTCTTCTACTGTCAGCCGGATGGAAAACTGGTCTTCGGACGCCCCCTGTCCAAAGGTTCGCCGGAATTTACGCTGCAACTACTCAAGGATGGCCGCGGCAATAACGTGCTGGAATCCGATGTGACGTATGACATCTCCCGGCGATATTCCAAAGTCACCGTCATCGGCCAGCAGCAGGGCAAAGAGACACTGGAGGGAGTGACGCACATCAACACCTCATACAGCAAAACAGATGGCGAGTTTCCTTTTTATAAGCCGTTTGTCACCATCGACAACAACGACGGGGAGAGTCCTAAGGAGCGCGCCCGGATGATCATGGAACGGCAGCGGCGCGAGGGGACACAATTAATTTATAAAGTCGCCCGACACAGTCAAAACGGCTTAAACTGGGCATTTAACCGGATGTGCCACGTCCGGGACGAAGTGCAGGGCATCAATGGCGATTATTTAATTTATGGCCGGACGTTTGCGTTATCAAAAGAATCCGGCCCGGTAACAACGCTTTCACTGGGCGAGCCGGGGGTGATTAATTGATCAATTATCGGGCGGTATATTCCGTGTTAAAGGGGCTGCTGCGCCGCGGGGTGAGGGTTACGCTGACGCCGGCGGATTTGCGGCCCGCGCGGACATCCCGGATAAACTGGCGGCACGCGAGCGAATCGGCCTTGACGGTAATGATTTTCCGTCCGGTGTTGTATGTGAAGGAATTGTTGTTGACGGCTCTCACACGGCGGTTTTCCAGTTTGATCCGGCTCACTTTGCCGGCAGGCATATCCTGCGGCATCGCGGCAGACCGGTTGGGATTGTGCCAGGTTGTATCTGCCGGGGAAACGGATGTTGTGCCTGTCAGCAGGAGGATTACGGCAATTATGCTCAATAAACGCTTCACGGGAGGATATTACGCGTGATTAGGGGGATTGTCAAGTGGGTAAAAGAGGGATTCATCAAGCTCTTCTCCGCTACAGGGCGGACGGATGAATCGTTTGAACAACGCGAGTATTTTCAACACTACGGCTTCACGTCGCGGCCGCTCGAAGGCGCTGAAATCATTATCATCCGCGAGGGCAATCATTTTCTGGCCATCGCCTCCGATGATCGCCGGTACCGTATCGCCATGAAAAACGGCGAAATGGCCATCTATACCGATGAGGGCGACTGGATTCACCTGAAACGCGGCAACAATATTCACGTAAACTGCAAGAACAAACTGACCGCCGATGTGACCAATGAAGTCCTGGTCAATACAAAGAAAGCGGTGGTCAACGCGACGGATGAAGTGGATATCAACACCAAAGTGGCCACCATCGACGCCACCACGAGCTGCACGGTCACCAGTCCGGTCTGCACGGTAAACGCCGCCACGAGCGTTACCATCACGAGTCCGGCGGTCAACGTAAATTGCACGAATGCGACCGTGACCGCCTCCGCCAACGCCAGTGTGACGGCGGCAACGAAGGTCTCCGTGACGGCGCCGGAGATTACCCTGAACGCCTCCTCCGCCCTGCAACTGTTCGGTGGTAGTTTTGTATCCGCGACGTATGCGGGCGGCCCGTCGCGCGCTCTGTGCGATAGCCGCCTGAATGCGTGGATTGGCAATCATACCCACGGCGGCGGACCGACCCCCGATCAGGGCACGCCGGCCTATGTCACCGGCTATTTGAAAGGGGGATAAGACCGCTCATGGATTTTGCAATCACCATCGACCATCAGACCGGACTGGGCCAGATGACGTTTGATAAGGCCGCCACGATAATGAATAATATTTATTTGTCCCTCATGGTTCAAAGAGGGTCTTTCTTTGCGCTTCCATCGTTCGGATCACGTCTGCATCTGCTGCAACGCGCTAAAGATACGGACATGACTATGCGGATGGCAATGGATTATTGCAAAGAGGCGCTGCAATGGATGAGCGATTCCGGAAAAGTAAAAACGGTTGAGGTTTACGCCGAACGCGACCGGACGCAAAATTTAAACCGGCTCAAACTATTGGTGGAGGTCACGCCGGTCAACAGCGTCACGCCCGTGCCGTTTACGTTATTTATTGATGTAATTTAGCTGGAGATCATTATGAACTTTCAAAAAGATTTTGATACATTATTCCAAAATATATTAACCGACTGGCAGAACCAGTTTCCGGAGGCCGATCTCTCCGAAGGCAGCCTGATCCGGATGAAGTCGGCATGCCTGGCCAGCGCATTGTGGGGCCTGTATAAACATCAAGATTGGATCGCCCGCCAGATATTTCCGGATACCTCAGACGTTGTCAACATGGAACATCATGCCTGGGTCTACGGCATAAGCCGGAAGTCCGGAGAAACCGACGCCGCGCTGCTGGCGCGCCTGCTGGAACGCATCCGCCGTCCTCCCTCCGGCGGCAATAAATATGACTACCAGAACTGGGCGCTCGAAGTGGATAATGTCACCAAAGCCTGGTGTATTCCCACCCCTTCTTCCGTCCCCGGCGCCGTCGATGTTGTCATCATGGCCAATAAGGATGTTACCGGTAGCGAGATTCCCAGCTCATCGGCGCGGATCGGTGTCACCACATCCACAGGCGCCAATAAGCTGATCGATTCCGCCGCAACCTTTTCAACGTCGCACGCCGTGGCCGTAGGCGATATCGTGGAAAATCCGCTGCGCGAACTCCGTACAACAGTCACCAACGTTGACAGCACTACCACGCTTACCCTGGCCAGTGATATTTTTAAATACACGGGCGAGTGGTACATCGTGCACTGTCAGACAGGCACAAACAATACCGTAACGGAAAACAAGCTGATCGATTCGGCAGGTATATTCACCAACACCACCTATACCGTCAAACCCGGCGATACGGTGGAGAATGTGACCGATGCAACCGAGGCGAAGGTAGTCACGGTGGACAGCGCCACCCAGTTGACGCTGGACGCAGATATTTTCACGGATACTGGGAAAACATACGTCATCCGCGGCACGGTGGCCGACGTGAAGAAACACATCGATCGGCTGCGTCCGGTCACGGCATCCAGCGTGAAGATTGTTGCTCCGACGATCATAGCGCAGACGGTCACGATTACCGTCACCGGAACCAATATTGATAAGTCCGCAATATCCGACAGCATCAAGGCCTACATGAATAATATGATACCGGGCCAGGTGCTTTATGTTTCGCGCATCATCCAACTGGTGATGGACGAAGGCGCGGATAATGTGACGGTGACGACACCGGCAACCAATGTAACGCCGACGGCGTATCAGATGATTCGCCCCGGCACGATAACTGTGAACTAATGAGCACACGCTAAGGGCAAGCATCGCGCCGCCTGAAGCGTAGTGCGAATTATCCCACAAGCGAAGCGACGAGGGATAATAAACAGGAAATATCATGAAACACGCAGACACTCTAAAACTACTTTTCCCGCTGAAACTGGACGGCGATTTCAACGCCGATATCAATCTGGAAGGCAAGCAACTGGACGATGCCCAGGCCGGCGCTGAACAGCTATTACGCGAGATGCTGCCGCAAACATCCGGCTTGACAATAAGCGACTGGGAGCGTGTTTGCGGCGTTGTTCCGGATGATGACGATCCTCTCCAGATCCGCCAGTTGCGCGTCATTAACAAATTGCGTTCCACCGGCAATCTATCCGTCCCGTATTTTCAGGCGCTGGCTCAAACAATGGGCTACGAGTGCACCATAGAAGAGCTGCTGGCCAATACGGACGGATACGGAGATGAAGGCATCTTCCGGTGGCGCATAACATTCATCTCAACGGGTATTATATTTTTCCGGGCCGGGCAATCACGCGCCGGTGATTACCTGGTTTACGGGCCGGTCGCTTCAGCTCTGGAAGGCCTGTTTGAAGACCTTAAACCGGCTCACACGATGGTTATCTTTGCCTATACTTAATTTGTCATTGCGAGTCCCGACTATCGGGACGTGGCAATCTTAAAAAGGAGGATGAATATGTCTAAAACAGTTTTTAATGATACTCCGCCTACCGGCACTATTGTTACTGCTAATTTTCTCAATGCCGTCAACAACCACCGCCACACCGGGCGCAATATCGACGGCGACGGTGCTATTGATTACGCGGTGTCCACCGGCAGTGCCAATGCCTACGCGCTGACGCTGTCTCCGGCTCTTGATGCTCAAATTGCCGGTATGTCGATCCGCTTTAAGGCAAATTTTACGAACACCGGACCGGCGACCATCAACATCAACGGTCTGGGCGCTGTGGAGATGAAGAAAAACGGTAGCACAGCACTGGTGTCCGGAGATATCGTGGCCGGTACCATCTACGAAATATTTTACGACGGGACAAACTTCCAGATCCTCAATCAATTATCGCCGGCGCTGTATTACGCATCATCGACCGGGAATGATTATGAATACAATGTGTCGTATTCGCCCGCCCTGGCCGCTCACGTTGCAGGTTTACCGCTGTTCTTTAAGGCGAATCATGCTAATGCCGGGGTGGGTACTGGCCCAACGACTGTTAAATTTAACAGTCTCGGCGCCGTCGCAATTAAAAAGGCGACGACGGAGGGCATCGTAAATTTGGAGCGTTATGATATTGTCAGCGGTCAGATTGTCGAAGTGGTGTATGATGGCACCTACTATCAAATAAAAAATCCAAATAAACAACATGGATACAACACACAAAAACACGTCAACGGTTGGGAGATCAGACCGTCAGGCATCATCGAGCAATGGGGGATTCAAGGCGACTTTGGCGGCGCCCCAACATCGACTATCTCATTCCCGGTTGCTTTCCCGCATGCCTGCCTAAACGCACATGCTACGGCCATCGGTAACAGCAGCATTGATAATGGCTTTGTGCAGGTTCAATCATTTTCAAAAACTGATTTAATAGTCCGCGAACAAGCTAGCTATTTAACAGGTAAAACGGACGGTTTCTATTGGTTAGCCATCGGATATTAGATTATGCTGGATAAGATTAAAGGCCGGTTTATTTTATCACTGAACGATGTCCCGGAAGTCAGGAAGATATATCCGCAACATCCTCCTATGTCGAAATGGGTGCTTCAGGCGGAATACTCGATGACGGATAAGGATGGCATCCGCAGCTATTTTTAAGGTTGCGTATGTACCTTCTCTTCCCCCTTTTGGGAATGATCTCTTAAGGAGGATATAACTCCCTCTCCTCACCCTTTTCTAAAGGGGGATTGAGGGGGATTTTTTCAGGGTAGATTCCGGGACGATTTTGGGGTTAAGAAGCTAAAAAACCGGCCCGCGCCGGTGAGATAATCAAATAAACCTTGATACAATCAAATGACTTTGGGAAGCCTGTTATCTCAACTTTCACCCTTTCGTTATCTCACCCCGCCACAAAACCCTTTGAAAAGACAGGCCATTATTGAGTATTTTCATCTTATCGTTTCTGGTGATTTGTCAAAATCATCTGTGAAAGGTTAAAGCACTTTTAATTTTCTTTGACGAAAAACCATTTTGGCTTTATACTTGCTCGCATCAAGAAAAACTCAAAATAAAATAAACATGGCCGGAGGTGGGGCAACATGGCGCAATTTCAAGAAACGTCGATGGGGGCTATTTTCCAGAACAGAGTCCAACAACATGGAGACAAGACCCTTGTTATTTACAAGAGCGCATCTGGAAAATGGGAAGAGATTTCCTGGAACAAGCTTAACGAAATGGTCGTGGCGCTGGGTATGTTTCTCATAAAAAGAGGCATTCAGCCCGGTGACAAAGTGGCTCTGTTTTCTCCGAACCGCTATGAGTGGTGGGTGGCGGATTTGGCCATCATTTCCGTGGGCGCGATCAATGTGCCTATCTATGCAACCAATTCTGCCGAAGAATCCCGCTACATTATTGACGACTCGGATTCCAAGATGTGCTTTGTCGGTACCCGGGAACACATGGCGAAAATTCTCCAAGTCAAAAACAAATTGCTCAACTTAGGTGAAATCATTATTTTCGATGAGCCTGATAAACCCGAGACCGGCGTCATGACCTTGAAGGAAGCATTTCAAGAAGGCAGAGCCGCAGCCAACAGAGAAGAGTTTGACAAACGGCTCAAGCCCATCAGCATGGAAGATGTGGCAACGATCATTTACACCTCCGGTACAACCGGTCACCCCAAAGGCGTTATGCTCACCCATAATAATTTCGTGTCCAATGTGAACCAGATCAACGCTGTGGATCCGGAATTTCTTGCTGATGATCACACCTTTCTTTCGTTCCTTCCGCTGGCTCACTCTCTGGAGAGAACCGTGGGCTACTACGCACCGATCTTTCTCGGCAAGAAGGTCGCTTTTGCCGAGAGTACGGAAAAGCTTTTGGAAAATTTTCAGGATATCCGGCCAACCATGCTTGTCAGCGTGCCCCGTATCTATGAGAAGGTACACGCGGGAATTTTGACCAAGCTGGCGGGGGCCCCTCCAATCAAGAAAGCCCTTTTCAGCTGGGCGATGGGGTTGGCCAGGGAAAATCTGCCTTATGTCTGCAACAACAAGGAGAGAACCGGCTGGTTCGCTTTTAAATACAATTTGGCAGACAAACTTATTTTCAGTAAGCTTAAAACAGCTCTTGGAATGGACAGATTAAAGGGCGCTGTGTCCGGCGGCGGGCCGTTGTCTGTATCCGACGCGGAGTTTTTCCTGGGGATGGGTATTGTCATTACAGAAGGTTACGGTCTCACAGAAACCACACCGGTTACCAATTCCAACAAACCGAAAAAAATCAAGCCCGGAACGGTTGGTCCGGCCTTGAAAGATACCATCATTAAAATCGGTGAGGGCGGTGAGATCCTTATTAAGGGACCGCAGGTCATGAAAGGTTATTATAAAAATGAAGAGGCAACTCAAGAAGTCTTCACACCGGATGGCTTCTTCCGTACCGGTGATATCGGTGAAATAGACAGCGACGGATTTATGAAAATTACCGGCCGTATCAAGGATATTATCGTAACGTCGGGCGGCAAGAACATTTCACCTCAGAACATTGAAAACTCGCTCGTAACATCCGCCTTTATTGAGCAGGTAGCGGTTATCGGGGATAATCGTAAATACCTCTCTGCCCTGATCGTGCCTTCTTTTTCAAATTTAGAAGCTTGGGCTAAAGAAAAAAATATTTCGTTCTCCAGTCGTCAGGATCTTACTATGAATCCCGAAGTCATCAAGCTTTTCGAACAGGAAATCGAAGAACAGATGAAAGATTATGCCCGGGTAGAGCAGATCAGAAAGTTTACCCTCATGGAGAAAGAATGGTCTCAGGATTCCGGGGAGCTTACCCCGACAATGAAACTCAAGCGGTCGATTATTCGCCAAAAATACGAAAAGGAAATTGAATCCATGTATCCTCCGGAATAAGAGGTTCATGGCAGCGCCGGAAACTGTACAAGAGAGAAACAAACCGTAAGAGACCTGATAAATCAACGGTTTATCGTTCTTCGATCTCAGGATGTGGCTGCTGATTTTGAAAAGGAGATGGCTGGAGATTAGAATTCATCGAATGGATCGGCTCAAGTAAAAAAGCTGAACGTGAGATTCAAAAATTGACCGGGAAGGATTTGAATCTCGCTTTGTAAAGACGGAATGCAGGGGGAAGCCGGATTCCTTTAAAAACAACAGGTGGAGGGATCCATGGCTAATATTTTTCCTTGTTGTCATATCGCAAATTGATCCCGGCGGGCCAATGTTCAAGCTCCTTTATCCCCCAAATAGCAAGCTCCTGTTTTTTGAAATACATCTCTCGGAATAAATTGCAGAACCTGGAGAAACAATGTGTTAAGATGAGCCGTGGCTTAAGCCCTCCTTGTTGTTGATTGCAGTTTCCTCATCAAACAACCATAACACAAGTGATGGCCCTTTGAGCGATATTGATTCAATGAAACCGGACATGAGTGAAGGAGAAGAAAACATGAAAAATGTGGAAATGAAACTGGAAGGCGATATCCTGACAATTAAAGTTGATATAACCAAAGAATTCGGTCCTTCGGCATCGGGAAAGACCATCATCATTGCGTCAACAGAAGGAAATATTTCCATACCAGAAAAGGATAGTGTCAAAATCGGAATGAACGTTTACAGAAAAAAATAACGTCATCTTATCTTACAGCACCGCAGCATCCTCCCTGCTCAGGTTCAGCCGATACCCCGTGCGAGTCCGCGACGATCATGTTTTTCAACCCGGCGGGATCGATGCCGGGAAAATCTTTGCTGTCTTTTCTGATTCTGCAAAGGAGCTTGCGCTTATGGTCCGTGACACGCTGACCCTAGAGCCGCGAGGAATCGCAGTTGCTTCTGGACTCCGGCCAAGCTTTTTCGCAGGCCTACTCCTCACGACCGTTTGGAGACCGCCGGGCCTGTCGGAATCAGAAGAGGGAGAAAAGTTGACGCTGCCTTCCATCATTAGCAGGCTTACCATCCTCCTCCTCCACCCCCACCGCCGCCACCTCCGGAGGAACCACCCCCTCCTCCGCCGGAGAAGCCTCCGCTGCCGCCGGGCGATGAACCGGGCGGAGAAGCAGCGGATGCAATGGCGCTCGCCAGAGAATCCCCCAGCCCGGTTGAAAAGAGAGACGGATGAAATGTTCTTTCAACAGGACCGGCGTACCATCTCTGCACATTGCTTTCTGTTGAAACGGTTGCTCTGGAGAGAACATCGGAAAATTGTTCAGACCATTTCTGCTCCACACCAAGAGCAAAGGCATGCGGTAAATATTTCTCGAAAAGTTCAGGCGTCCGGTCGGGAGGATTCAGCAGATTCAAACGGTCTTTTTCGGCAGTGGAAAGATACATTTTGAATCCTTCAATACCATCCAGCGCTCTTCTTCCTACAAGCGTCGGGGCTTTCAGCAACTGGTAAAAAAGAACATTAAGAAAGATCACGATCACCAGAATAACAAGAATGGATATGGAACCGGAAGCGACAAGTGCTGCAATTCCTCCCACTTCACCCAATACAAAGGGTATGGAAAATAATGTGATGAAAACGGCTTTTGCAGGGGACATCGTCATTCTCTGCTGTCTTCCGGAAAAAACATCTTTCCATGCAGAAAAAACGACGCGCAACAAAGCGATCACGCCGAACGACCAGCCGGTCAGCCAGAAAATCATAAAGGCCGCTACGGGATTAGCTTCAGGCAATCCAATAAGAGCGCTGACCGTCATAAGAAGGAAAGAAAGCGTCAGACCCACGACGAAAAGCTTTTTGTTTGTGAGAAAATAAATTTTTTCCAACCCGTTTTTAAGGAACTGATGTAATGCAAGACGTGCACTGGTGATCGGTTGATAATTTTTCGTTTCAATATCCAACTCGCTGCGAGATGATGTGAATAACTTTTCTGCGACGGCTCTTTCTTCACCGGAGAGTTGAACTTCTCCCGCTGATCGTTTGATCAGGGTAAATTTGCCGTTCAATTCCTGAATTTTCAAATAGCCCTTCACCGCCATATTGATAATGGCTGCGGAGAATACCTTGTCGTCGTAACCCATTTTAACGATAAAGCGCATAGCTGCCGGAGAGAGTTTGGCCGGGGGTTCATAAAGAGGTATGATTGTTCCTTTTGCCGGGTCTTTGCCGTATTGAGCCCAAGCCATAAGATAGTAGAAAAGAAGAATCAGCAATCCGACGAGACCGGCAAAGGTTCCCCGGTTATCATAAATATACCCAAAAGCCTTTTCGGACAGGGTCGGTTCTTTTACATAGCCCTTTGCCCATTGAACAACAATGGTCAGCCCTTCATTGGGATTGAACGGCCTGTTGGTTTGAAAAAATATTCCGTTTGATTCTGTTGTAGAAGAAAAATCTTTTCCTTTTTCTCCCGTATATCCCGTGTACCCATCGACCTCGCCGATTTTGTCAAGCGGCACTTCGGGAAGACGGACGATGGCGGATACCTTTTCGATGGGGAATGTCCAACCGTTGCCCGTAACATTCCAGTAGAGTTCATCGAAGTCCCTGAAAAAACCCAACTGCCTGCTGGTTGAATACTTGATAACATATTCATATTTGCCGGGATCCAGAAAAATATTTTCATTGCCGATGTAAACACGGACACCGTTCTTTAATTTCTTCAGATGATAGTTTTCCTGCTTACCATTGAGCAAAACCTCTTTCACTTCAAACTTAACGGTGTAATTCTGACGGTACCTGTCCTTGTACTTTGTTGGGAAATCACGATAAATTCCCCTTTTAATTTCATTGCCTGAAGCATAAACACGGATGGTTTCCGTAACGGTCATGCCGGCATGGCTGAAAACCTCTATATCGCTGTGAAAGGAGAGAATTCTTTCCTGGTCCTGACGGATTTCGCCGCTGGCAGTGAATGCCAGGGAAAACAATGCCAGGATCAGAGTTTGCAAAATCGCAAAATATCTTGTCCGCATAATGCCTTCAGTCAGATGTTTAGTTGAATTGAACTTCCGGTGCGGCTCTTTCTGTGGCGAGTTCGATTTCGAAGAAATCAGCTTTATTAAAACCGAACACTTTTGCCACAAGATTATTCGGAAAAGATTCCACCATCGTATTGTAGTTTCTGGCTGCGCCATTGTAATACCTTCGGGCCAGCTGGATCTGCTCCTCGGTTTCAGTAAGAATTCGCTGTAGGTCGATAAAATTCTGATTGGCCTTGAGATCCGGATAGGCTTCGGCAAGGGCAAAGATGCTTTTCAGCGCTTGTGAAAAGTTGTTTTCCAGCTCTCCTTTTTCTTTCATCGATGCAGGTCCCGAAAGGCGGGATCGTAAATGGGTGATTTCTTCTAAAACGGTTTTTTCGTGTTTCGCATAGCCTTTGACGGTTTCCACAATGTTGGGGATTAAATCATGGCGTCGTTTGAGCTGTACATCGATACCGCTCCAGGCTTCATCGAGAATGTTTCGCTGGCGGACGAAACGATTGTACATGAAAATTGTAAAGATCAAAACAAGAGCAGCTCCAATGATCATCCAGTACATATCCAGTCCTCCTGACATTTCAGCGTGCTCAAATATTGACTTTTATAAATTCAATGTCAAGAAAAACTATATTTCCCCGCCTAGTTTCTCCTAAAAAAGAGGAACGAAAAAAATCAACCTCTGTTCTTGACTTTCCCATGCCTTTGCTGTACAAAACCCGTGACCTTTAAGGGAGATGATTTATGGTCCCGGTCACCACCAAACCGTATGTTAATAGAGCTTCTTTCATAATGATTCTTCTGCAGGGTGTCCCTGCATTTTTTTTATTCATCCAAGAAAAATCAAAAAACATATTAATTCCTGCAACTGCGGGAAAGAAGGAGGATATTGATCATGGCTCAAGCGCAGGTATTTGAAAATAAGCAACCGATTCTCGGCATCAACAGTCTGGGAAGAATAGGTAAATTAACATTATGGCATCATATTCACCGTAAATATTTTAAAGAGATTTATGTGAACCAGGGACGGGAAGTCGGTACCGGTCTGGATGCCATGGCCCAGGCAATTGAAAAAGATTCGACCTACGGCCTGATGCACAAGTTTCTGTATGGCGTGAAGGCGGAACGAATCATTCAGATTGTTGATGAAAAACAGGGTAAGCTGCTCATTGACGGTATTCCTGTTACCATTCTGCGGGAAGCCAGAAATCCGGCAGACGTTCCCTGGCGCCAATACGGCGTCGATATTGTGGTGGATTGTACGGGAAAATTCAAAGACCCTACAGTTGCGTCTGATAACAAAAGCGGCTCCATCCGGGGCCATCTGCATGGTGGCGCGAAAGTGGTCCTTAACTCCTCACCTTTTAAAATCAAAAACAAGGCGCTCTCACTGCCGGAGGATTCGGTCACAATGATTTACGGCATCAACCATACGGCTTTTGATCCCAAGAAACACAAGGTCGTTTCCGCCGCCTCCTGTACCACCACGGGGCTTGCCCACATGGTCAAGCCGCTTCTGGAAAATGAAGAAACCAGCAATATCCTCACGGCCTCGATGTCCACCGTTCACGCGGTGACCAATACGCAAAGCGTGCTGGATAGCGTCCCCAAGGCCGGGGAAAAAGATTTACGAAAGAATCGAAGCATTCTGGACAGCATTATTTTAACGTCAACCAATGCCGCCAAAGCGCTGGCAGAGGTCATCCCGCAGGTTCAGAATATCGGGTTTATGGCCGACTCCATCCGGATACCCGCCAGCACCATGTCCTTGATCGTTCTGAACGCAACGTTCCAGACCCGTGCCAACAATCCCGGTGCAGCAATGAACATCAATACGAAGATGATTAATGATTTATACAGTAAAGCAGCGGCCGACCATCCTGAAAAACTGATCAGATTTACCATGGAACAGAATGTGTCCGCCGACCTTTTCGGCGTTGACGCCGCCGTGATCATTGAAGGCCAGTTCAATCATACGCGCACAGCGTTCATTCATCTGGACTGCTCACAGATTCCGAATCTACCTGCCAATTTTGCCAAAGCTTTTCCTGAAAATGTTCTCAAAGTGCCTGTGGTTCATGCCAAGATATTCGGCTGGTATGACAATGAATATGGGAGCTACACGAACCGCCTCGGAGACCTGACGGTTTATATTCACAAAAATCTTCTGTAAAGGAACACAGGTCTTCAATGACTGCCCATCGGCCCGGTTCATCGATAGCCGATGGGCAGTCTCTTATGAGGCTACTCATTTTCGCTTTCATGCCGACCTTTGTAAACCGTGCCGCTCCATCCGTCAATGCTGATAAAATCACCGGTTTTAATGGTATGATTTTCAACAATGGAATATTCATCATTTTCGTAAACTTTGAGTTTGCTGAAACCGACCACACCGACTTTGTTGAGCTGAGGTATGGTGACCGCGGCATGTGACGTGCTTCCGCCTTTTGCGGTCAGTAATCCTTCAACCTGTAACAGTACCCCGACATCGTCGGGCACGGTGTCCGGACGAATCAGAATGAGGGGGGTTTGAGGCTCTTCGTTACGGAATCTTTGAATGTCTGCTTCCAGATAAACAGCGCGGCCGCAAAGTGCTCCTCCGTTCACTCCGATTCCAGTTCCCAGAACGGAGGATTGCAATTCGGGTGTATCTTTAAACCGTTTCCATTGCTGCGTCGTGATCTGATTCATGTCTCGCGTCTGCAGGATGTATAATTTGTCGGCTGTTGGTCCTTCAAAGGTAAACTCAATGCCCTGATGATTAAACCCTTTTTCATAAACCAGAATCTCCGCAATCCTCAAAAGCTCCCTGTAAATTTCCGGGAACTTGTCTTCCAGAGATATTTTAGAGTTGCGACATTCTGCCACGCGCTGTTTTTCGGAAATCGGAAAAGTTTCCACCAGACCGGAAACGATGTCATCTCCCTGAACGCCGAAGATGAAATCTCCATAAAGCGTTACATCGGAAGACGAACTTTTCGGCTCACGGGTAAAAATAACACCGGAACCGGAATTGTCGTTGAGGTTACCGAAGACCATTTTCTGCACAATGACGGCAGTGCCCCATTTATCGGAAATATGCATTTGTCGCCGGTAAATTTCCGCCTGCTCCGAATACCATGAATTAAACACCTGCAGGATGGCGAGGCTCAACTGATCAAGGGGTTTTTCTTTAAATTCTATCCCGCTTTCGAGTAACCCCTTTTTATAGGAAAGAGCAATCTGTTTCATTTCCCCGGGTGAAAACTGAATCTTTCTTTCCACGCCGTATTTTTGTTTGAATTCGTCAATGATGGCATCAAAAAAATTGCGATCCAACCCCTGGAACATACCCCACATCTGGAGAAAACGGCGGTAGGAGTCCCAGGCCGCCCATTGAAAATCCGGCTTTTCACTGAGATTCTCCGCGATGGCTTCATTGATGCCCACATTCAGGAATGATTTCATCATGCCGGGGAGGGAAACCGTTGCGCCGCTCCTTACGGAAAGCAGCAATGGCTTACGACGGTCACCGAGCTTGAGGCCGGTGATCTTTTCCAGCCTTTTAATTTCCTTGTTGATACGGACGGCAAGATCGTTGAAGATGTACTTGTAACCGTAAACCGCTTCGTAGCCTCTAAAGACTTCCGTGGTAATGATGAACCCCGGAGGCACATTAAATCCGAAAGAGACGAGTTCTTTGAGAAAATAGCCTTTGTTTCCCAAAAGGATTTGATTGTCCATCTTTTTGTTTTTTTTGTTGAAAGAGGTCACCGTCAAATCGGGATTATAAGCCATGACAACCTTGAGGGCCTGTTTGTTGTCTTTAAATTTTTCTGACTCTGCAAGGAGGGTTTTGACAACCGCATTCACAAAATTATCCAGTACCTGAATGCCGAAGGCTGAAGAGATGATGCCGCGGATGAAATTTTCAGAATGCTGATAAACGAGCTGATTCTGCTTCTTATATCCTGACCTGTCTTCCTCCTCCGTATCTTTCCGGTAGATTTGATTGATAATGACGGGCAGGTTGGCGCTGTGAACGTCAATATAATAATTACGGATGATGTCCTGGATGTCTTTGGAAATGAAACGGAAAATGTCCACATACTGTTCCAGGGAGAACTGACGGATGGACAGGGCATTGGTCACATATTTGACTTTAGCGGCCAGGCCTTCAGTGGCGATACCCTCCATTTCCAGGGCTCTGATGTATAACCAGAGATACGTGTGAATTTTTCTGATGGTATGCTTGGTAATAAATTTCAGGTTGAATGACCTGCCGAGTTCCTCAAATAAGGTTGTGGCCAGATTTTCCAGTCTCAGAGACAGGCCGACTGAATCAAATTTATTTTCTTTATAGGTTCCATACATCGAGGGAATACCTGCCGCGATATGTCTTTTGTAGTAGATATTTTCGTAAAATTGAGTCTTTTGGGGAGAAAGGATTCTTTCTTTCAGAATGCCGAGGAATTTCAGAATAATCGTGATGCTGCGATAATAATTTTTTGAGTTCAATGATCGTTTCAGTGACGAAATATCGGCCTGGGGGAAAGCGTTGGCTACTTCCAGGTCGTTCAGCAGGTCGATGAACAACGGATTATATTTTTTATAAAGCAATTGATAAATACGGATCATGGTTTTCACCCGCTCCTGATCCCTGTCGTTGACTCCTCTGACTTTTTGCAATTCCTTGGCAACTTTATCCGGATCCCAGTCGAGAAATTTGAGAGGGTTTCCGCTGACCTTGGTGAAGAAATGCTTAAATGATTTGTGCATACCGTTGAAATACTCTCCTGCATTCGTCACCTGTTCGTACACATCCACGGAAAGATGCGTGCGCAGGAAATTCTTGTCTCCGGAATCCCAATACCGGAAGATATCCTCAACGAATTTAACAATCAGGCTATTGCTTTCCACATGCGACTGTTTCCGGAAGAAGTAAATCAGCCTGTCATTGCGCAGGGAAAGCTCATCCACCTTGGTGGTGATATCTCTCAATTCACCTTCAGCGCCGATTTCACTGAAATAAACGGGAAAGATTCGCAGAAGTTGTTTCAGCAGGGCATAGACCGGAGAGATGTCACTGTTAAGCAACGCAGAAATGTTCTTTTGAATCAGGTCTGTATCACGGACAAATATTCCGCCTATTTTTAAGTGGATGATCAATGCTGAAATCAGTTTCTTTGTCCAGCGGGGTTTTATGCCGATAATTTCCAGCCAGCAACGAATATTCATGATATGGGCCGGATTGACTTTGACCTGCCATTCTTCATTGGATCCTCTGATTTCCGGATACTGGAAACCGTACGCAATCAGTTCGTCAATAAAAACATCCACAAGTGAGTGATTGTTTTGATTAAATACTTCTTTCGCTGTTGTTGTGATACAGTCAAAAATTGCCACGCTGAATTCACGTTGTGATTTGCTCTTCTTCAAAAAACTGAAAATTTTGTGAACAAAATGATTCAGGTTTTCCTTTTTTTCCTCCTGAAAAACCCGTTTCAGAGCATGATTGACTTCCCGCAAGGCACTGGCGTGAATATCATTCAAGCTGGCAACATCCATGATATTGAAAAGAAAGCGCAGCTTTACGACGTGCTGACGCCCTTCATAGGCTTTTGATTTCTCCAACTGATCGGCAGCCGCAAGATACCCGTTCACGATCTGATAATAATCCGGCATATCCAGGCAGTTTTTTAGAAAATTCATATTGATTCCGGTTGTTTCCGGCTGAAGGGCATCCAGTTTTTCAATAAGGTGTTTCAAGTGTTCGTGGCTCAAGGGTTTAATCAGATGTTTATAGGTTGCGACGGCTTCCTGAACATCCCCGTCTTCTGCAACAAACCATTCACTCGGATCTGGCTGGGTCAACCAGAAACTGTACGTAATTCTAAAAATCTTATAAGTTAAAACATGAAACAGCGGTGTATCAATATGGATGTCCTTTTCTACCAGGCTCTTGGCTACCCTTTTCACATAAGACGAACCCTTCCTGAAAATAGATTCATTCTCGTTGAGTACATTCAGCAGAGATTTTAAAATATCAGCAAATAAAGATAAATTTCGCGGCAGACAGTCATTGCTTTGGATCAGAATCGTATCAAAATAATCAAACAAATAGTGAAGGGCGTTGTCCTTCACCTCGTTATCGGTTGAAGACCGGATGACATTAAGATAAATGCGCATCAGGATGGAAAGCGCAGAAACGCCTTCCTGATGGTTATTGAAGATGTAAAAATCACCGATTGAAACGGATTTCAATTCTTTTAAAACATACTCCCAATTGACAAAAGGATGGTTTAATTCCAGCAGCAGCTCACGGACTTTTTTCTGCAGCCCAAAATGTTTTTCAACAATTTTCAGGAGGAGAGAATGCTCTTCCGGTATTTCTATGGTTGCGGCTGTTCTTTCGAGATTCACTTTTAGGGCCGATGAATCCAGTGCTTCGCTTTTTTCACTCGGAATGGTTTTGTTGGCCATGTTGAACGTCCTTTACAATAAGGATTAACCAGAATTCGCGCATTTTTTCAAGCTCGTATCACATCAGATGGAAATCAAAGGATGGGGTGGCCAAATGTTTATTTGACTTGAATGATCGGAAAATAAAACCTCCAGCCATCTGATTAAAACAGCGTATGGCCGGAGATTTCATTTATTTTTAGAAAGGCTGTTATTTCTTTTTGGCTGATTTTTTAACTATTTTCTTAACAGGTTTTTTTTCTGCTTTTTTTACGGCTTTCTGCTTGGGTGCGGCTTTTTTGGAGGGTGCCGCTTTCGCTTTTTTCACGGCCGCCTTCTTTTTCGGTTCGGCAATCGTCTGGAATTTTTTGGGTTTGGCCGGACCAAGATTGACCATAGGCTCTTCGCAGCAAATAAGATCAATAGTGGCGCAGCCGCACTCTTCATCTACGATGACGGCCAGACCGCATACTTCACAACTCAGAACATCTCCAGCTTTTGCTCTCGACATTTCCTACCTCCTCGTTGTGAGGGGATGAACTTCTTCCCTCTTGTTTTTTTATGCCATTTTAATGAAAAAAAATATTTTTTCAAGCATAAATTGTTGATTCTTTTCAAAAGATAGGCAGCTTGACATTCATTGGCGGTTTGATATGATTCTTCTCCTTAAGCGGGCGTGATCCGGGATATCATTCTCATGCCCGAAATTTCATCGATCAATGAGGAAAAATCAACCCGACGGCGCTTCAACGTGTGTCGAAAAGAATTTTGGAACCATTTATGTCAATCCAAAAAGGCCAAAAATATCGCAGCTGGGTGGAGGTTGATCTCGGTAACTTTTCCAACAACCTTAAAGAGATCAGGAGACTGATCGGTCCGGAAGTTGATTTCATGATGACCGTGAAAGCGGATGCGTACGGACACGGTGCTATAGAAATGTCACGAGCCGCCCTCAGAAATGGTGCCAAAATGCTGGGGGTCGCCAGCGCCGATGAAGGCGTTCAACTGCGAATCAGCGGGATTGAAGCGCCCATAATTATTCTGGGGCCGTCAATGGATTCGGAAATCGAACAAATGATCAAATACAACTTGACGCCTTCAGTTTCCGACCTTTCTTTTGCTACGAAGTTAGACACGGCTCTCGCCAGAACCGGTCGGCAGTTACCCGTGCATATCGAAGTGGATACCGGTATGGGGCGCGGCGGGGTCATACACCACGACGCGGTGAAGCTTGTCCTGAGTCTGTCGAAGTTGCCTCATATCCAATTGGAGGGGATTTTCAGCCATTATACGTCCAGCGAAAGCATCAACGCCTTCAACGATGAGCAATGGAGGATTTTTTCGAACGTGCTGGCCGAGATCGAGCACCGGGGAATTCATATTCCCGTCCGGCATATGGATAACAGTGGCGCCATCCTGAACTGTCCCGGTTTCAAATTGAACATAACGCGTCCGGGCATTATGGCCTACGGTATTGATCCGTCACCGGAAAACGCATCGAAAGCCAACCTTGCTCCCGTGATGTCCTTCAAAACCGGGATCGCGCTGCTCAAGGATTTTCCGGCAGGTTACGGCATCGGTTACAACCGCACCTTTGTGACGTCACGACCGACGCGCATTGCTACCATTCCGGTCGGCTATGGCGACGGTTACGCGTTTATTCTTTCCGGCAGGGGCAAGGCTTTAATCCGCGGTCAGCGGGCGCCGATTGTCGGACGGGTCTCCATGGATATGTGTACCCTTGATGTTACTCATATTCCGGATTGTCGGGTTGGCGATGAAGTCGTTCTTCTGGGACGGCAGGGCAGTCAATACATCAGCGCGAATGAAATTGCCGCCAGCGCTCAAACCATCAGCTATGAAGTACTTTGCGCTTTGGGAAAAAGAGCGCCACGCGTCTTTCTGCACAAAGGGAAAAAAGAGGCCGTTGAACCGAGACTCCGGCGCATTTTTGTTCCCGATGAAGAAAAATCCATTTCCCGTATCGACCACATCATCCGTCATTGCCTTCAGGCGCGCGCGCGAAACGAAGAACTGGGCGACGCCATTTATTATGAAATGTTTGAAACACTGTTCGGCAAAGAAGACCGGCAACTCGAACTTCGCTCCGGGTTTCGCTATAACATCTGTGTTTCCCGGTTATCGAAATCGAAAAAGGCCGCTTCATCAAAAGATGACCTGAGTGTGAAGACACACGTCGAATACAAAAAAACATTGCGTGATCATATCTTCATGATCGGTTGCGCTTATAACCATAGCCAGTTGGCGGCGCTGTTTGAAGAACCACGCTGCGAATACAGGTGGATGATGAACAGCGGACCGGATCGGGTGATGGACAGGGATTTCACCGTCAAGCAGGTGCGCATTGATAACGAGCAGGTTCCTGTTATTGAAACAAAAAACACGAAACGGGGCTACGAAATCTGGTGCGGCACCGAAAAGCTGAAAAAAAAGGTCAACACCGACGTAAAATTGGAAATAGATATTTCCACCAAGAAGGCCGGGGGAAATAAAATCTTTCCCGTCTATCTGGTTTATCCGATCAGAGGGTTGGAGATCAATTTCAATTATGAAAAAGCGGGTATCAAGAATGTGCGGGAAGAGAGCTTTTTTGCCGGAAAGCATCCCCAGCCGACCGTATCCGCAAGAAAAGGCAAGTCCATCAGTATCACGCTATCCGATCAGAACTGGATTTTCCCGACCAGCGGCGTCATTTTTATATGGGATTTTTAAAGGCCTCTTCTGGTTCCTTTAACGCACTCGTACATCATGATCGCTGCCGCCTGCGGCAGGCTCAGCGAATCGGATTTTCCGCGGCCGGCGATGCTCCATCTTTCTTCAGCCATTTTTAAAATCTTTTCCGGTAGGCCGTGGCTTTCATTGCCCAAAATCAGCGCAGCATTTTCCTGTACCGGATGCGGCGGTATTCCTTCATGAGCGTCGGAGCCAATTACAAAAAAATGTTTCCTGATGTCCGGCAGCACTTCGACTACGTCCACGTCCGGGATTACCGTCAAATGAAAAAGGCTGCCCATCGAAGCGCGGATGGCTTTCGGATTGGTAAAGTCCACAGAGTTGGCGCTCAACAGGACACTGTTAAATCCAAACCACAGCGCGCTGCGGGCCAGCGCCCCGAGATTGAGGGGATTGTTGATTTCGTGCAGAATCAGCGCAGGGCCGGAATGCTTTGTCAGCCATGACGGGAAATTCGGTGCAGCCTTCCGTTCAACCAGTGCCATGATGCCTTCCGGCTCCCGATCCTGTCCGATTTTCTCCCACTGCGCTCGCGTCAGCTGATAGACGGGAATGTTCTTGCTATTGGGCGGGGGAACCTTCCCCCAGGATTTTATCTTTTCCGGAATGACCAGCAAAGCCTTGATTTGCCAGTCGCTTTTCAGCAGTTCCTCGATCACTTTGACCCCTTCGGCCAGAAAGATTCCTTCGTCCTGGCGGATTTTTCCATCATCCAGTCTGGCCCATTTTTTCAACTGAATTTGTGAGGGCGTTAAAAATCCGTTTTGCATGGCGTTATTCCTTCAAGGTGATATTCGGAATATTCTTATACTTTGTATCCGGCCGGATGATAGACGCAGCGATGGATAGGACAAGAATGGACGAAATGACCGTCAGAGAGATTCCAACCGGTATCGGGTAGAAATCCGCAATAAGCATCTTCACGCCGACAAAACTTAAGATAGCCGAAAGACCATAGTGCAGGAGATGAAACAATTTCATCAGACCGGAAATGGCGAAAAACAGCGAACGCAGTCCCAGGATGGCAAAGACATTAGAGGTGTAAACGATAAAGGGATCCCTGGAGATTGCCAGCACCGCCGGGATAGAATCAACGGCAAACAGAATATCGGTGGTTTCCAGCGCCAGCAGAACGGCCAGCATGGGCGTGGCAAAACGCTTTCCGTTTCTGATGATGAAAAATCTGGCTTCCTGAAATTCCCTGGTGACAGGCATAAAATACCGCAACATCTTGATTGCAACATTTTTGTCTGGATGGACTTCCGTTTCTTTATTTAGCGCCAGCTTGATACCGGTATAAATCAGGAACGCGCCGAAAAGATACATGATCCAGTGGAATTTGTTGATGAGCGCGACACCGGCGAAAATAAACGCGCCCCGGGTAATCAGCGCCAGCAGAATGCCCCAGAACAGTGCCTTGTGTTCATAGGCAGGCGGTACACTGAAAAACCGGAAGATCAGCAGGAAGACGAAAAGATTATCGATACTCAGAGAATATTCAATGATGTAGGCTGTGAAAAATTCCAGCGCCTTGGAGTGGCCGTAAAAATAATAAACGCCAACCCCGAAAGCAACAGCAAGGGATACCCAGAATAAAACCCACAGGAGCGCTTCCTTCATTTTGATAATGTGGGCTTTGCGGTTGAAAACGCCAAGGTCCAAAGCCAGCATTGCAAAGATAAAGATACCGAAAATGATCCACCACAGGGCCATGGACTCATCACCTTTTTAAGGGGTTGCGGCTGACGCCTTTTTACGCCAGAAAAAGATCATCAATCCGACGGCCATCATCAATGCGCAGAGGACCTGCCCAATGCTGATCGGCCCAACCATATAATCAGGTTCGCGGAAAAATTCACAAAGAAAGCGGGCAAAACCATAGCCGAAAATGTAAAGGCCCAGAAGGTATCCGTCGCCATACGGTTTTTTTCTCAACAGCCACAAAAAGACGAACAGGAAAAGACCCTCGGAAAGTGCCTCGTAAAGCTGGGAAGGGTGACGAAGGCTTTGTGTCTGATCGAAGGGAAAATACATTCCCCAGGGTACGGTCGTCACGCGCCCCCAGAGTTCGCCGTTGATGAAATTGCCGATGCGCCCGAAAGTGTAGCCCAAAGCGATGGAGGGCACAATCAGGTCGGCAAAGTTCCAGAAGTTAATGTTTCTTTTGCGCAGGAATAGAATGGACACCAGTATTACGCCGACCACGCCGCCGTGATATGACATGCCGCTGATTCCGGTGAATTTTATACCGTTGGAAAAACTGAAAGGCAGGAAGATTTCCAGCGGATGATGCATGAAATAGGTAAAATTATAAATAAAGACTTCACCAAGCCGCGCGCCGATGATCACGCCCAGCATGGCCCACACCAGGTAATCCTGCAGCGTTTCCGATGTATAGTCGTATTGTTCTGTTTTGATTCTGTACATGCTGACGGCATAAACAAAGATAAAGGCGACAATGTACATCATGCTGTAATAACGCAGTTGAAATGAGCCGACAGTGAAAATATTCGGATTGATATGAAATGGTAAATGCTGCCAGGTGTTGATCAAGGATTCCATCATTGAATAATGCTATTCTCCCATTTTAAAATTAGTAGGTCTGTCCCTTCAGCTCGTCAATATACAACTCGGCGCTGCGGATGGCATTGGCACCGTCGCCGGCGGCGGTGACAACTTGACGGAACTGCTTGGCGCGACAATCGCCGGCGGCGAAGATGCCGGCGGCCGATGTCCGCATATTGTCATCTGTAATAATATAGCCGCCTTGATCCAGAGTCAAAATGTCGCGAAACAGTGCGGTGTTGGGAGTTAATCCGATAAAAATAAAAACACCTTCCGCTTCAATCGTGTTGATGTTGCCGGACTCCACATCTACCACTTTTATGCCGGTAACAAACTCCCGGCCGGTGACCTCGGCAAGCCTTGCCCGCCAGACAAATTCAATTTTCTTTTCCGCCGAGGCTCTTTTTTGCAGGATGGCCGCTGCGCGCAACCGGTCGCGGCGATGGATGATGATAACTTTTTTGGCAAAATGGGTCAGAAAGAGCGCCTCCTGAATGGCGGTGTCTCCGCCTCCCACAACAATGACATCTTTGTTGCGGTAAAAAGGACCGTCACAGGTTGCGCAATACGAGACACCCTTTCCGGTAAATTCTTCTTCACCGGGGACGCCCAGCTTATTCCACTGCGCGCCGGTCGCCGCAACAACACTTAATGCTTTGCAGGATTTGTCTCCCACGACGACATCCCAGATCACGGTATTTTCTGATGGCTTTTTCACGGATTGAACATCCCTTGCCGTGATTTCCAACCCGAAATTAAGCGCCTGTTTTTTGAAGAGCTGCATCAGATCGAAACCGTTAATTCCGTCGGGAATGCCCGGATAATTTTCAATCAGGTCTGTAGCGGTAATCTGGCTTACCGTTGCCGCCCCCTCCACCAACAGCGTTTTTAACCCGCTTCGGGCGGCGTATATCCCTGCCGTGTATCCGGCAGGCCCGCCGCCGATAATAACCGTATCATAATCATATGGTGGAACATTTGCTTCAGTCATGCAGAACCTCCTGCCCGTATTTAAATTCCTTTAATCAGGATAAGAGTGTTTTGTAAAGTGTAAAAAATATCAGGTTGGGAGTTTATTATTTGATTTAATTGTGGTAAAGATTTCCCAACGAAAGAAAATATTATGGAAAAATTGAAAGGTTCACAGAAAAAAAATCTGCGCGCACAGGCGCATCATTTGAAGCCGGTCGTGATTATAGGATCCAAAGGGCTTACCGGACAGCTTGTAAGCTCGGTCGAGAATGCGCTGGCAGATCATGAACTTATTAAAGTGAAATTCGGCGAATTCAAGGAATCAAAAAAAGAAATTTCCGTAGAGCTCTCTAAAGTCAGTGGAAGCGAACTTATCGGCCTCATCGGCAACATCGCGATTTTTTACCGTCCGCATCCGGACCCGGGAAAGAGAAAGGTAAAATTAAGCGTTTGATCGTGGTAAAATTAGGTGTCTCCTTCGTATTTTATTTTAAATGCTGTATTTTCAATTCATAAAGTGATAAAAGTACCAACCATTTTTTGAACAAAAAGGCGGCTATGATAGAGGGACCTTCCCGGTACGAGATTAATCGAAAAGTCAGACAAATTTTTATCAGTCATAACGCTGATATGACGAAAATTTCCTATAGCTGTGCACACAAAACCATATACATATACGGTACGCTTGTTAAAGATCCCAAAGGAGAGTTTAATATTTCCACCATTCAGACTCTGGTATCGGAACTGATGAGACTGCCCCGGATCAGTAATGTTCAGTTCGATCTGGAAAACTGGATTATTTCCGCGGAACCGGGAGAAATGAATATTATCAAAGGCGGAAAGTTCAGCCAGGCCGCCCAAAAACACCTCAAGTAATATTTACAGCACCTCGCTTCGATGGAGATGATAACGTTATTGATCGATAACGGGACAAATGATTTTTATCATCTGCGGGTTAGCTGGCGGTATTTTATGCGGTGGGGCTGATTGGCGGCTGAACCGTACCGTTTTTTATAATCTTCCTCATATTCGGAATAATTACCGTCGAAGAACAGCACCTTACTTTCGCTTTCAAAAGCCAGAATATGCGTGCAGATTCTGTCCAGAAACCAGCGGTCGTGGCTGATGACGACAACACATCCGGCAAAATTTTCCAGTGCGTCTTCCAGCGCGCGCAGGGTGTTGACATCCAGATCATTGGTCGGCTCGTCCAGCAACAGGACATTGCCGCCTTCCCTGAGCATCCGCGCCAGATGAACACGGTTCCGTTCACCGCCGGAGAGCGTTCCCACTTTCTTCTGCTGGTCAGTTCCCGAAAAATTAAAGCGGGATACATACGCACGGGAATTAATCTGGCGGCCGCCGACAGGAATCATATCCTGCCCATCGGAAATCATTTCCCAGATGTTTTTATTCGGATCCAGCGCATCACGGCTCTGGTCGACGTAAGCCAGCTTTACCGTGTCGCCAATGCGGATGGTACCGGAATCCGGCTGTTCCTGGCCTGTGATCATTCTGAACAGCGTGGTTTTACCCGCGCCGTTGGGGCCGATCACGCCCACGATTCCACCGGGCGGCAAAGAAAAGGACATTCCTTCCACCAGCAGTTTTTCGCCATAGCCTTTGCTCACATCTTTGGCTTCGATCACCAGGTCGCCCAATCTGGGTCCCGGTGCGATAAAAATTTCGCGCGTACCGGATTCTTTTTCCATCGTCTGGCCCAGCAGCGCTTCATAGGCGCTGATGCGAGCCTTGGATTTGGCGTGTCGTCCTTTGGGAGACATCCGGATCCATTCCAGTTCGCGCTCAAGGGTTTTGATTCTGTCACTTTCCGCCTTTTCTTCATTTTTCAGGCGGTTTTGTTTTTGCTCCAGCCAGGAAGAATAATTGCCCTGCCAGGGAATGCCCGCTCCGCGGTCCAGCTCCAGTATCCAGCCGGCAACGTTATCCAGAAAATACCGGTCGTGGGTGACCGCAATAACAGTGCCTTCATATTTTTGCAGATGATGTTCCATCCAGGCGACCGATTCCGCATCCAGATGATTGGTCGGTTCATCCAAAAGCAGAATGTCCGGCTTCTGCAATAAAAGGCGGCACAGGGCGACACGTCGTCTCTCACCACCGGAAAGCACCTGCACCGGCGTATCACCCGGCGGACAGCGTAATGCATCCATGGCCATTTCCAGGCGGGAGTCAATATCCCACGCGTCCAGCGCGTCCAGCTTTTCCTGTACCTCGCCTTGCCTTTCGCAGAGCCTGGCCATTTCCTCATCGGACATCGGCTCGGAAAATTTTTCGTTGATTTCATTGTACTCTTGGATCAAGTCCATTGTGCCCTGTACGCCCTGTTCAACAATCTGCCGGACGGTTTTTTCATTATCTAGATGAGGTTCCTGTTCCAGATAGCCGACGGTGTAGCCCGGAGAAAGGATGGTCTTGCCGAGAAATTCTGTATCCACACCGGCCAGAATTTTCAGCAGAGAGCTTTTGCCGGAACCGTTCAGGCCGATGACGCCGATCTTTGCTCCGTAAAAGTAAGACAGGTAGATATCCTTGAGGACCGGTTTTTTCTCATAGATTTTACTGACTCCGATCATGGAGTAAATGACTTTGTTTCCTTCATTGGCCATAAATAAAGATGTTCTCCGTCAATTATTTTAAATATAGGGGAAGATGCCCTTGATAATCAGGTTGAAGTTGTTTTGAATGTTATCTTTACCATGCAGGATGCCCATGTGGCCGGGGAAAACCCACTCCAGATCAAGTTTGGCAAAATTCAGGATGCTTTTCTTCAGAAGTGCGCCGTCTCCGCCCGGAAAATCGGTGCGCCCCACGCTTTGATCGAAAATCACATCACCGCAGAACAAGGCCCTCTGCCGGGGCCAGTAAAGACCGATGGATCCGGGAGAATGACCGGGAGCGAGGATGACCTTGAATATCTGATCTCCAAGGGCCAGATCGCCTTCTTCCATCGGGAAATTGACATTCATCCGGGGAACATGAATCCCAAAAAGGTTATAGAGGTCACCCCCGTCACCATGGAGGAATTCGATTTCTTTTGTATGCAGACCAACCTTGACTGTTTTCTGGTCAAAAACTTCGGAACCCTGAAAATGATCCGGATGGGAATGGGTGCTGATAACATAACGGATGTCTTCTTTTTTGATACCGTCTGCCGACATCCGTTCGAGCAGATCGGGAACATAGCCAGTCAGTCCCGGGTCAATCAACGCGTTGACATTACCGCCGATATAGAAACTGTTGCAGTTATTTTCAAAGGGGCTTGTCCACTCATAAAGATAAATGTCGTTTTCTAATTTCATATTTACTCCCTTAATTTGGTTGAGCCGGCACAAAAATCCATAACAGAATATATAATAAAAAACCCGTGCCGAAACATAAAACAAGCGTAACAAACAACAGACGCCATGCCCACGCCGGCACGGGAGAGCTTTCTCCCAGACCGCCGCAAACCCCGCCGATCCATTTGTCGGTATCTGATCTTGTCAATTTCTGCAGCCAGTTTCCTTCCGTCATGATTCTTCCCTCGCCGGTGATGATAGGACAGTTTCCCCCGCTTATCGAATCGCCGGGAAAATCTTGTCCACTTTTAAATCAACGATTCTGTGGCTGATACCGACAATGTTTCTGTTTTTATCAAGCAGAAAAACCGTCGGTACGCCTATAATGTTATAATCGGTAGCCACACTGCCGTACGGATCGACCAGAACTTGATAGGGGAAGGCATTTTGCCTGGCGAAGCGGGCTACTCTCTCTGTCGATTCATTGACATCGATATAGATAAATTTAAGGCCTTGTTGGGCGTATTGATCATAAAGGTTTTTAAAATAGGGCATTTCCCCCCGGCACGCTCCGCACCACGTCGCGCCAAAGAACATGATGACCGGGTAACCCCGATGGGCGCTCAACCGGAATGTTTTTCCGTAAATATCCTTAAGGGTGAAATCAGGTGCCGGAACTTTCTCGTGACGGGAGAACACGCTGGGTTTGTACTGTCCGAGGGCCAGACAACCGGCAGCAAAAATAAACAGGCACACAAAAACCGTTACCAATATTTTTTTCATCATCACCTCATCTTATATGGACAGCGTGCCTGCAATATACAGGAAATATTCCGCCGCGCCAATTAATATCAAGCCGGATGCATATTTAATTTTTGTCATCCAAGCTCCTGATTTGGGAAGAGCGGTGATCATCCCGGTAAAAGTGCCGACAATCAGCAGGAGGGTGCCCAACCCCAGCGCAAAGACAAAAAGCAGCCCCACGCCCAGCAATACATTGGTTTTGAGCGCTACATAACCCAGTAAGACTCCCAGCGCCGGTGCCGTGCAGGGACCGATCACGACACCGGATGCAGCTCCGATCAGGAAGCTGCCCACAAAGCCTTTTTGATTGTTTTGCGCCGAAAGATGGAAAAGTTTTTTGGGGACGGGAAGAGCGATGTTAAAAACGTCGAGCATCGATAAGCCCATCAACAGACACAGATTTGCCATGATGAAATAGGTCCAGGGCGTTGTCTGTATTTGACCGAAAATTTTTCCCGATAGCGCCGCGACTGCGCCTAACGTCGAATAAGTGACAGCCAGCCCCAAGACATAAACTGCTGAAACAAGAAAGCCTTTTTGTCTGGACGATGAACCGTGCGCGCCGATAACGCCGATGGTAACCGGAATTAAAGGGTACGTACAGGGTGTGAAGCTGACGATCAGTCCGCCGATATAAGAAGCGATCAATGCCAATAAAATTGAGCTTTCCAAATACAGGGACAAGTTATTGATCAGATTTTCAAACATATGTCGAGGCCTTTGCTTTGCATGTCCGGAGGAGGATAAGAAAAATGCCATAAGGCGTCAAGCAAAAAAGAATGGGTTACGGAAAAACAACCGGGTTATGAATAAGCTGTGCTGCTCATACGGGATTATCATCCGTGTTGGGATATCCTAATTTACGCAGCCTGAATTTATATTTTTTGTACAGTCTTCTCTCCAGCCTGTAGCAATGGGGGCATCCGTGTCTGTTGTTTCTGTTATTCACGGTAGCCTGCCATGAGTGGGCTCGAGGGCACTGCCACCACACTTTTTTATTTGAACCCGGTGTGACGTCACGGGGGGTCAGGTCGCCGTTTTTTACCGGATGCCATTCCCGGGCTAAAAGCGGATTAACCGTTTGCAGACAATTTTCTTCGTTGACTTTCTGGTTGGCGCAGTAAGGGCATCCCTGTCCGTTGCTGCGGTTACTGACGGTTGTTTTCCATTCATGCCCCCGCGGGCATTGCCACCACACTTTTTTGTTTGAAAAAGGGGTAAGATTGTCAGGACTTAGACTTTCATTTTTTGTCGGATGCCATTGAGCAGCCAGAATCGGATTGGCAGTACCAAGAAATGACTGTTGGGGCGAGGGTTTTTTTTGCATGGCCTTGCTCCGTCTTTTAAATGATTTCAACGTTTTGACTATCATATTTTGCCTTGTAAATCTACAGATGCCATCGATAAATCAATAATAATTGACATAAAAAAAATATTATGTATAAAAAACAGAACTTGAGATCAGCAAAGGAAAAACGGAGTAGGTTTTTACACAAATAAAACCAGTTGTGTCATCATAGTAAAATAAAAAAACATCAAATAGGAGAGGAAACATGAAACAAAAACTGTGGTTGGTATGGGTAATGGTTTTAATAGCTTCATTTATGCTGTCTGCGTGCAGCAGCAGTGATGATGAATCATCCGCAAAAGCAATTACGGCTTATTCGATTACCGGAGCGACTGGCGTCATCAACGAATCGGCAAAGACGATTACCGTCAATATGCCCTTTGGCACCAGTGTGACTTCAATGGTGGCGACATTCACAACAACCGGCAGAAAAGTCGAGGTTGGTTCGGTAATTCAGGTGAGTGGCACAACGCCCAATAATTTTACTTCACCTGTGGGATATAAGGTCACTGCTGAGGACGGCTCATCGGTAACCTATACGGTAACCGTCATCGTGGCGCCATCAACGGCAAAAGCCATTACGAATTTTTCTATTGGCTCAAATGACGGGGTCATCAATGAAACAGCAAAAACCATAGCGGTTAACGTTCTCTGGGGTAAAGATTTATCAGAACTTGTGGCGACATTTTCAACAACCGGTACGGGTGTTAAAGTCGGCACGGAAACTCAAACAAGCGGCACAACCGCCAATAATTTTTCCTCACCGGTGGTTTATACTGTAACGGCAGCGGATGCGTCCACGCAGAATTATACAGTCACTGTGACGGCAGATTTAGGAGGATCCTGGACGAAGCAGGCTGACTTCGGCGGGACAGCTCGAGAAGAGGCAGTCGGTTTTGGCGTCCTGAGCACGGGCAAAGGATATATGGGAACAGGATGGAACGGTACCGTATATTACAAGGATTTCTGGGAGTATGATTCCGCTGCCAACACCTGGACACAAAAGGCTGATTTTACCGGTGGCGAGCGTAAGTCTGCTGTAGCTTTTGCCATCGGAACCAAAGGATATGTGGGGACTGGAGAAGATAGTACAGGATTTAAAAATGATTTCTGGGAATTTGATTCCGCTGCCAACACCTGGACACAAAAGGCTGATTTTGCCGGAACAGCGCGAACAGAAGCAGTCGGTTTTTCTTCTAAAACCAAAGGCTATCTTGGAACAGGAGAAGACGCAACCGGATATACGAAAGACTTTTATGAATACGATCCCGCTACCGACGCATGGGCAAAAAAGGCTGATTTTATAGGTGTTGCGAGAGCGGCGGCTGTCGGATTGTTTATAAGCGACAAAGGCTACATCGGGACCGGCACGGACGGCACGTCATATTACAAAGATTTTTATGAATATAATCCTGCCAAAAATGAATGGGCGAGAAAGGCCGATTTTGGCGGCACGGCGAGAATGTCCGCCATAGCCTTATACTGTCTGTGCAGCAACGGTTATGTCGGCTTGGGTTATGTTCCCTGTACGAAATGTGAGCCCTGCCCCTGTGGTTCGGATGGTTATTGCTACAGTGATTTCTGGGAATATGATTCCGCCTCTGACAAGTGGACGCAGAAAGCTTATTTCGATGGCGGGGAAATCGCCGGGAAGCGTGCCCGCGCTGTCGGTTTCTCAATCAGTGTTGATAAGCATTTTGTGGGCACCGGATGGGATTGCAAGACGACGAACGGATATTACAAAGACTTCTGGAAGTATACGCCGTAATCTTTGAAAGTTTGATTTTTAATTAACCATATGCCCGTCATTTGTTGTTCTGACAAGTGACGGGCTTTTCTTTTACTTTTCTCCGCCCTGCATCAACTGCACGGGTATTGGGCTCGCCCCTTTGTTGCTGTTTAGATGGAAGCGATGACCCCTGTCTCATCAATGAAATAATGGTCTTCGTTATTGAAAAGGCTTATTCCAGGTTATTAAAAAGATTGTGCTTTGTTAAGCGGTCAAAATGTGTTAAAGTCGCTACGAAAAGAAGGTCATCCATGATCATTGGAAAAGAAACGACCTTGACCATGTTCGGATTTGAATCAGCTAACCCTCAATATTGAACCTCAAGGGGTGTGCCTATGAAAAGGATCCTTGTCTTTTGTCTTCTGTTTATGCTTCTTTTGCAGTTTCCTGCCGCGGGAAGTGAACTTGCGATAGGAAAACTCAAAATAACCAACGGTGACGTTTGGGTCATCCGCGGTACTCAGGCAATTCCTCTTAAAACCGGCGATAAAATATTCCGGGAAGATGCTGTTCGTACGGGCGCGAACAGCTCGGCGGGGATTATTTTTGAGGATAACACGATTTTATCCCTGGGATCCAACAGCGAAATTGTCGTTGACGAATATATGTTTGTTCCTGAAAAAGGGCTGTTTTCAATGGTCGCCAGGATGGTCAGGGGTACGGCTGCATATCTTTCGGGCATCATCGGGCGGCAATCACCGGAATCCGTGAAATTTCAGACACCCGATGCCACGATCGGGATTCGCGGCACTCAATTTTTAGTCAAGGTGGATTGTTGCCGGTAATTTGTGAATGGTAACCTGTCCGGGTAGAATGATGGCTGCCGGGCTTGTAGTGATATTCTTGAGGAGGTTCCCATGAAGCAACGGATCAAGGTTTTTGCATGTTTCTCCCTGTTTTTTCTTTTTACAGGCTGCTGCGCAAGCAGCATGGTCGTCCTCATACCCGATGAGGAGGGTCATGTCGGACAGGTAGCCGTTACAACCGAAGCCGGACAACAAATTTTGAGCGAAGCGAACCACGCGGTTGACGTCATGGATAAAAGCGCTCCGCCCGGCAGCGTTACAAGGCTCAGTTCGGAAAAAATCCGCTCGATTTTTTCAGAGGCGTTGGACGCCCGGCCTGTGCCACCCGCCAGATATGTTCTCTATTTTCTTTCAGGCTCGAATGAGCTGACCGAGGAGTCCAGAGTGATGTTGCCTGAAATTTTTAAAACTATTCAGAGCAGACAATCTAATGATATCGTTATTTCAGGTCATACCGATACCGTGGGTGACAAAAACAATAATTACAAGCTGGGAGAAGAACGGGCGTATACCACCTATCAGATACTTGTGGAAAACGGTGCAAATCCCGCCATCATCACGGTGACTTCGCACGGGGAAGGAAATCCCCTGATCAAAACGGCTGACGAAGTGGCAGAGCCTAGGAATCGTCGGGTAGAAGTAACGATTCGATGATCACCCGTTCCATCATGGCCGCTGCCAAGTGGGATCTTCATTATAAACACGGCTCACCGGTCACTCATGAAAAAAAAGTCAAACAGGCACGGGACGGACCGTTCTGATAATTTTAACGCAAGCCGCAGATCGGAGAGCCTGCTGATCTTTGCCTGGGGAATCCTGTGTACCCTGGGTCTTGCCATACTCTTTGTCTTCATGCCAACTTTATTCCAGCGGCTTGACTATATGGAGTATGACCTGCTTTTAAAGAGTTTCCCTGATAATCAGGCCAGCCCCAAATTGGTCATTGTGGATATTGATGATCAAAGCCTGAACCGGTACGGGCAATGGCCCTGGCCTCGCTACCGAGTTGCCGCATTATTGGATAAAATCACAGCGATGCAACCGGAGATTATCAGCCTCGATATCGTATTTGCTGAACCGGACAGGACGTCGGCCGGGCCGTTACTCCGGGACCTGGAAAAAACCTATAAACGGAAAGTCGATATAGGCAATCTTCCCGAAACTCTGAGTGATAATGACCGCATTCTTGCTGAGGCACTGGCCCGGGGGCCTTTTGTCCTGGGAAATGTCTTTCATTTCAACGCGACGAAAATGAATCCGGGATCCTGTATTTTACACCCCGTCCGGCTGTCCAGCGTGTTTCATCCGGAAGGACAGAATAAAAATACCGGGCTTCCGCAAAGCGTTGGAGTTCTTTGTAATCTAACCATGCTATCCCAGAAGGTTGATGCTTCAGGTTTCTTTAATTACAGCCCCGATAAAGATGGCGTGCTGCGTCGTTTGCCCATGCTCATTGAATATCGTGGAGCAATATATCCCTCTCTGGCTCTTGCCACGGTTTTGAAACTAAACAAGGACAATCGCATTGCTCTGAAAAGTAACGATAGTTCCCTGCAAGCCATCCATTATGCGGGGAATACCGTGCCCGTCGACCGTCATGGCCAGATGCTGCTCAAGTTCCGGGATCAGACAAAAAAATATGAATATATATCGGCGGCTGACATTCTGGATGGCAAGATATCTTCAACGAGACTGCAGAGGAGGATCGTCTTTGTCGGCACATCAGCCATGGGCTTGAACGAGCTGTTGAACACGCCTTCGGGGCCGGTATTCCCGGGGGTAGAGGCACATGCGACAGCCGTTGACAATCTTCTGAACGGCGATTTCATTGCCGTTCCCGACTGGACAAATGGCCTGATTCTGTTGCTGGTTCTTGTTTCAGGCCTGGTGATGAGTTTGCTGATCAGTATCCGCCATGCCGTTTCCGGCTTTTTTGCGATGCTGGTTTTTGTGGTCGGGTTGTGGTTTACCACCCGCCAGATTTTTTTTCATACAGGATTTTTTATTGCAACGGCATATCCCATTGCCGCCATACTGTGCATCTACATGTTTCTGGTTGTATTAAAATACCGCCTGGAAGAAAAGAAAGCTCTTTCCGGTATGAGAGAGCTGCTGCTTATGCAGGATATCACCATTGAAAGTATGGCCAACCTGACGGAGCACCGGAATCCGGAAACCGGCAGCCATATCAAGCGCACCCGGATGTATGTACAGTTGCTGGCCAGAACGATCAGGCGTCAGGACAAGTATAAACAGTTTCTCAGCGATGACAACATTGACAGGCTATATAAGTCGGCACCACTGCATGATATCGGCAAGGTCGGCATCCCCGACAGAATATTGCTAAAGCCCGGCAACCTGACGAAGGAGGAATTTGAGCTTTTCAAAACACACACAACCAGTGGACGTAATCTGATCCGATCCTCTGTCCAACAATTTGGCAAAGCATCATTTTTAAACATTGCCGAAGAAATCGCTTATACCCACCATGAAAAATGGGATGGTTCCGGGTATCCACAGGGGCTTAAAGGGGATGATATTCCCATAAGTGGCAGATTGATGGCGCTGGCTGACGTCTATGACGCTCTCATGAGCAAAAGAGTCTATAAAGAAGCTTACTCTCACGATGTCGCGGTGGAAACTATTGTTCAGGGCAGGGGGAGTCACTTTGATCCCGACCTGGTAGATGCTTTTCTGACCATTCATGAACAATTCGAAGAGATCGCGCGCCAGTTTTCCGATGACGACGAGAAGGATAATCCGAGATAAAACTTTCCGGCTGAAACGACGAAGGTTAGGTTCCTATGTTTCTAAAAGATGATTTCGGCATTAATAGGATATGGCGGTATTCACCAGAAGATAAATCATGGTTGAGCTTTGACTTTTTATAACGATATAATCATCGGTCACATCTTCAATGATTCCTTCACTGGCAAAAGGTTCTGCCGCGCCAAAATTAATCATGCATTTATTGTGATTTGATGTGAATGTGCATTCTTTTCCGATTTGTTTTGTCAAGAGTTCCTGATAAGTCATTTCAGATATCCTTTCCTGATCGTCAATTGCTTCAACATGGTGACGACTTTTTGAAGGTTATTTTTTATTTACGGTACGATGCGGTTTAAACAGCCCCTCCCCATTCGCATATGATCATAGCAAGCATTCATCTTTTTTTAAAGCATGAATTAAATGGTGAGTTGAACAACCCCATGTGGCGGCTTTCTCGATATGTAGGCCCGCAAAACCTTTCAGGTATTTCCGCACCGTAGCGGTTTGGCTTGAGTCGTATCTATTTTGTCGAGCCCGGAAAAGATTACCTTCAATGCCTGCCAATGAAAGCCGATGACGGAAATATTGATTCTCTTCAACTCCTGCTCGTAGCGGCTTACCGCTTCCTGAGGCAGAACCAAGACCGGCCGAGGATGGACGGCGACAGCAGATGTTTGCAGCAGCAATCTGGCTGACGCTGCCAGGACACTTTTTTCTTTGGTATCGGTTACGATTTCAAAAATATGCGATATTCTGTCAGTCTTTACATCCACGGCGAAAAGCACCCTTTCTGTGTCATTGCCTGTTTTTATTTTTTTCTGTTGAAGTTGGCTGGACATGGCGCGGACCACCAGATCGTAATCGCAGGCGAAAACGATTTCGTCTTCCGCCAAAGGTGTTTCACTGCCGATCAGATCCTCCCGGAAAGTAATTTCCGAAAAATCCATTTCTGTCTGTACGGATTCGGCAGCGGCTTGCTTCATCATTTCTATTTTTTTTACAAATTGTGCCGCCTGAAGGGCAAAGTGCTCAGATTTCAGATTTCCGATGACCGCCACCTGGCTTACGGTATTCCCGTCTTCCATTGACGACCAGACGCCCCGGTAGTGATGTTCAAAAAGAGCTTTGCCGACGCCCTTTTTCCCGCCGCCGATTTGCCCGCGATGAATGACAAAGACATTGCCCCAATGATCTTCGGCAAAAGCGCCTCCCGTTTTTCTGTCGATTTGAGACCAGGGAAAGTTGATTTCGGAAGCGATTGAAAGCACCCCGGTTGTTCCTGGCTTTCCAATACCAAAGGCGTTCCAGTAACGTACATCCCTCACGGTTTGGGAATATTTCCAGACGCCCAGCTTTTCGGACCAGGCAACCTTTGCAGAAAAGCCCGCACCCTGATGGCCAAGTTTTACCCTGATCTGTTCATCAACAAAAGGCTTGAATTTTTTATGGAAGAGGCCGGCGTATTTCTTGATTGCCCGCTCTTCAGTGATGACCCTGAGCATAGGCTCCTTTTCCCGAGCGATAATTGGACTACACTATATCAAAATAAATTCACTAATCCAGACGTTTTTTGGAGCGTACGATGGCACCGGTAAAAACGATCGTTCCCAGAACGGTCAGCGCAAGATATTGCGGCCAGAGGACATCCAATCCAACGCCTTTGAGAAAAATGTTCCTGATGATGACCAGGAAAAATCTCAACGGGTTGAGATATGTGATCCATTGAACGATTTCCGGCATATTGGAAATGGGGAACACAAATCCGCTGAGCATGAAAAACGGCAGGATGAAGAAAAAGGCCGTCATCATGGCCTGCTGTTTGGTTGCCGCAATGGTCGATATAAAAAGACCCATTCCCAGAGTGCTGAGCATAAAAAGGCACGTGGCGAAGAAAAGCAGGAAAAGACTTCCTCTGAAAGGTATTTCAAACCAGTAAACGGCGACGGCGGTAACGGCAACCATCTGGAGCAGGGAAAGCAGAATATAAGGAATGGTTTTACCGATGATGAACTCGTAGGGCTTCATCGGTGAGACAATCAGCTGTTCCATCGTGCCGTCTTCCTTTTCCCGGATGATGGCGATAGAGGTCAGAAGAAACGAAGTCAGCATGACCAGAAACGCGACAATCCCGGGAACAAAGAAGTACCGGCTGTTGAGGTTGGGATTGTACCAGGTTCTGATGCGTGCATCCACCTTTCCGTAAGTCATATTCACCGGATAGAGATCGCGCAGAGTATCGCTGTTGAATTTATCCAGAACAGACAGGGTATAGGCCATTCTCATAGAGGCCATATTGCTCATCGAGCCGTCAACAAGAATCTGAACAGGGGCGGTTCGCCCCGCCCGGATTACGGAAGCAAAATTCCCGCCGATCTTAATGCCCATATCGATTTTTCCCTTCAGCAGCAACTCGGTCATCTGACGTTCATCATTGATGTGGTGGGCGATATGGAAAATATTACTTCCTGTAAAATGATCCAGCAGTCTGCGGCTCTCCTGTGTTTTGGAATAATCCAGCGCGGCCATGCGGATATGTGTAATGTCGTAATTCACAACATAACCGAAAATCAACATCTGAATAAAGGGAAAAATAAACATGATAGCACGGTTACGCCTGTCGCTGAGCAACTGAATAAATTCTTTTCGCACAAGTTCCCGGATTCTCAGCCAGCTCATAACCCTTCCCTCTTCAATAAACGGAAATTAATCATGCTGAGGATGATAAACATCGCTAACAGAACCAGCAGATCAGGCCATAGATAGGCAAGTCCGAGATTACGCAGGTAAATCCCCGATAATATATCGATGAAATATCGCGCCGGAACAATCAGGGTGACGTATTGCAGAATTTCCGGCATGTTGGCGACCGGAAAGACAAAGTCGGAAAGGAGCAACGATGGCAGATAGGTTGTCAGAATGGCAACCTGATTGGCCATCATTTGCGATTTGGTCGCGCTGGAAATCAACAGTCCCAATGAGAGAGCGACCATTAAGTATAGAGAAGAAGAGAGAATCATCAGCCAGAAATTTCCCTTCATCACGATGCCAAACAGCAACTGCCCCAACAAGATGGCGATCAGTACATCTGTCAATCCGATAAAAAAGTAGGGAATGGACTTACCCAGCAAAAACTCCGGCGCCCGGAGGGGCATGGATTTGATGGTTTCCATGGTGCCGTTCTCATGCTCGCGCGCGATGACCAGAGATGTAAGCAAGGCACCGACAATCATGATAATAATGGCAACAATTCCCGGAATGATGAAATTGCGGCTTTCCAGATCTTCATTGAACCAGATCCGCACGCGTCCATCCACCGGAGGTCTCATTTCTACACCCCCCTGACGGTTTAAAAAACCGGCCAAAATTTTCTGATTATACTTTTCTGTAAAGGCGGTAAGGTAGCCGCGGATGATATTTCCGAATGTCGGGTCGCTGGCGTCAATCATTACCTGGATCTGTGCTTCCCGGTCAGCTGTAATATTTTTCTTGAAGTCCGGAGGAATAATAATGGCCACCTTCACAATGTCATGGTCCAGGGAATCCACGGCGTCTTTTGTCCTGGGAAGGTTTCCTGTAACATTGAAATAGGAAGATGCATCCAGCTGACGGACAAAATCGCGGCTGAGCTCCGATTTATCATAATCGACAAAGACCGTTTTCACATGATCCACATCCAGGCTCAACGCGTAACCGAATAAAATGATCAGCAGAAGCGGAATGGCAAAGGCCAGATACAGACTCTGGTAATCGCGGATCAGATGATAGAATTCTTTGCGAATGATGGCTTTGAGTCTGACGAATTTCAATTTTCGCTCCTCTTCATCAATTTGATGAAAGCGTCGTTTAAATCGGCATCCGGTTGGTCAGGACAGGCGTTGGCAATAATCTGATCGGGCGAACCTGTCTCGACGATGCGTCCCTCGTTAATCAAGACGATTCTCTCACAGAGCCGTGCTTCATCCATGTAATGCGTTGTCACAAAAATCGTCGTGCCGCCGGAGGCAAGCTGCTTGATGAACGTCCAGAAATGCCCGCGGGTGACCGGATCAACCCCCGACGTCGGTTCATCCAGAAAGAGAATCTCCGGTTGATGGAGAAGCGAACAGCCCAGTGCCAGACGCTGACGCCAGCCCGGCGGCAATTCTTTCGTTTTACGCTGGCGAACTTTTTGAAGGTTGGTCATATTCAAAACCCCGTCAATACGTTCCCGCCACTGCTTTTCGGGAACATTGTAGATTCCGAGATAAAACCGCAAATTTTCATAAGGAGTCAAATCCTCGTAAAGCGAGAATTTCTGCGACATGTAGCCGATCGATTGCTTGATATCTTCGGCTTCGGTGATGATGTTATGGCCGGCCACCGTTCCATTTCCTGATGTCGGCGTGATAATGCCGCACAGCATGCGGATGGTGGTGGACTTGCCGGAACCGTTTGAACCGAGAAAGCCGAAAATTTCCCCTTTCCTGACAGAAAAGGAAATTCGGTTAACGGCCACAAATGTCCCGAATTTTTTTTCCAGATTCGTAACCGATATGGCATCAGAGCCGGAACGTATCATAGACGACCTCCTGATCCACCTCAGTAATGCGGGCAATGATGGCTGGTTCCAGGTCGGCAAATGACCCTCGCATCATTTCCGGTGTGGCGGATTCGAGTATCACCGCGTTGTGCATCAAGGCCAGCCGGTCGCATTTTTCTCCCTCATCAAGATAGGCCGTAGAAACAAGAATGGTCATGCCCTCTTTTTGCATACTCCCCAGAATATCCCAGAACTCGCTGCGCGATACGGGATCGACGCCGTTAGTCGGCTCGTCCAGGATTAAGAGCTGCGGTTCATGCGCCAGCACACAGGCCAGGCCCAGTTTCTGCTTCATGCCGCCGGAGAGGTTGCCGGCCAGTCTGTCCGCGAAAGGAAGGAGATTGGAAAACCCCAGATATTTTTCACGGCGGGCGGCTCTTTGGTCACGGGGAACATCAAAAACATCCATAAAAAATTGCATGTTCTCATCAACGGTCAAATCCTGATAGAGGCCGAACTGCTGGGGCATGTAACCGATGAGGTTCTTGATTTTTTGTCTGCCGGTTACGACATTGAGACCGCTTACGAGAATTTCGCCCCGCGTCGGTTCGATCATGGTGGCGATCATTCTCAACAGGGTGGATTTTCCTGCGCCGTCGGAGCCCACAAGGCCGAAAATGGTTCCCCGCTCAACTTCCAGAGAGACATCTTTGACCGCTTCGGCCAGATTAAAACGCATGGAAACATTTTTTACCTGAACCATCGGAGAAGGATTTTTCCGGGAATCTGCCATGTTAATCTCCTTTATTATTTCAGCCAGGCATCCGCAGGCATTCCCGCTTTTAATTCCAGGTTGGGGTTTTCAATGGAGACCTTCACCAGGTAAACGAGCTTCACCCTTTCTTTTTTGGTTTGAATAATTTTTGGGGTAAATTCTCCCTCAGGGGAGATAAAAGAAACGACCCCGCCGTAGGTTTTGCCCGGAAAAGTATCGACCTGCACATCAACCCTTTGGCCGGGCTTCACCTTGCCGATTTCCGTTTCATCCACAAAGATTTTCAAATCGACTCTGGACAGGTCAGAGATGGTAATCACCTCGCGGCCGGGCGTGATGGTTTCACCCGGCTCAATATTACGGCTGGTCACGATGCCGTCCATCGGCGATTTTAATTGCGTATAATCCAGTTGAATAGAGGCCTGATTGAAAGAAGCTTTTGCCACGTTGATTTGAGCCATGGAAACCTCGATTTCGCGGTCAATGGCGTCTATCTTTGTTAAATAGCCTTCGGCCAGTTTCAGAGCGGCCTCTCCCTCGACCAATCGTGATTGAGCAATATCGTAGTTCAGTTTGACCGTGTCTCGTTGTTTTTCTGTCACGACACCGTCGCTGAATAAATCTTCATAGCGCTTATAGTTCTTTTGTGCTTCGCTGAGGGTGTCCTGGATACTTTTTAAATTCGCTCTGGCTCTGTTCACCTCCAGGGGGAGGGTTTTTTTGCTTAATTCCAGCGTGGCTTCCAGTTGGCTTTTTGTTTTATAGGCCCGTTCAAGGTTGGCTTTGGCCTGTGCTAAACGCGATTCAAGTTCCGCCCTGTCCAGCTCGGCTATCAACTGGTTGACGGTCACAGATTGTCCCTCCTGAACCAGAACCCGCTCTACCCGACCTGCAACCTGAAAGGATAATTTAGCCTGGGTTGTTTCGATTGTGCCTGAATAATAGAGTTCTTTTTGCCGGTTATTTTTCTGACCCACATAGACCAGCACACCGACCACCATAAAAAGAGTGATGAAAACAATGACGATAATTCTTTTTTTCAATGTTGACCTCCATTTGTTCTGTCCGATTTTGGTGGGCATCCGCCCGTTTGTTATTAATGCTTTGTCGCTTTCAAAATGAGAGCAGCTATCACTCCATTAATATTCGGGCAATATCCTTCATCCTATTCTTGAAGCGGTAAAAGGGCGCTTTTTGCGACACTGGCCAGATTCCAACCAATGTGGGGCCGGACAAGGCGCCTGTAAAAGATGGAAAATGGTTCTGCCACTCTTCCATCCAGAGCGAGAAGCGCTTCTTCCAAAAGGTAATGCGACCGGTATCCGGGCTGAAAATAGTGATTAAAAAGATGGCATCCGGGGCAATAGCTGACAAAATGTTTTTTCCCGCTTTCAGCAAAGTCTTTACGTTTTCGCGAGGCTGTTTTTACGAATTTGTCAACCTTGCCGTCGTTAAAGAATCCCGTATATCCGCAGCAGAGAGAATTCTCACGGTTATGCGGCAATTCGGAAATGTTTATGCCAATAGATACGGCGAGGCGACGGACGGCATTTAAGAAGGCCTCCCCATTTTCATACCCGAAACATGGATCAGACATCGCCGCGTCAAACATTCGCGGTGTGATGACCCGTGCCGCTCCGGTCTCAATCAACTCCAGAAAATAATCATAGACGCCTATCAGGGGAAAGGGCAATCTGATACCCAGTTTTTCGGGTAAAATCTTCGTGAATACTTTTTGACAATGTCCGCAGCCGACCACCAGGCGCTCAAACCGGTTTTCGGAAAGACGGTTGATCAGCCGTTTGGCAATTCGATATCCTTCGTCAAGCAGACCCCCTTGTATGGCCCATACACCACAGCAGTCGTCCGGGCCTCCGAATTTTGCGATGTTGCGCAGTGCCTGCGATTCCTCCCATGTGCGGGGGAGCATCCGGTCTGTACAGCCGATAAAGAGAATATCTTTACTCTTCTTGGGCATGGCCCAGCGTCGCAGGATCGTTTGATCTGTTTTTCCCAGGCCTTTATAAACATCCCGGAAGAAATTGGCACTCCAACCCTCAACGCCCATACCGTTGATGGCATAGGCCATAGAAGCCGGGATTCGGCCCTCCGCACGTCGCTTATATTCCAGGCATTCGTGCCCCAAATCGCTGGGGCGGGCGTCTTTGGGGCATCGGTGGTCACACTTTCCGCAGCGGATGCAGAAGGAGAGCTCCGGATACCATTGCGGCTTGACCGTCACTTTTTTCATAATCTCGCAAGCCCGCTTGGGAGTCAGGTTTGCATACTGACAGCCGGCAATACATTTTCCGCATTGCGTGCATTTTTCAGCAGAAAATCCACGCGTAAATCCTCTCTGTTCACACATGGCAATGATTTTCTTTCACTTTCAAGACCATACGCTCCATATAAAGTTGGCGGAACTTCAATATGACAGACCCGGTGAAGATTTCGCCTGTTATTAAATTTTTCCGCCGTATCGCCCTTTTTACCACGCACCGTCACTAACGATCTTATAGCATAAAAAAGCAAAATCGAAAATCAAAGACGTGTACGCAGTGGTCAGAAAAAATAAAAGCTTCGGGAGAGTCCCACTCCTTGCCTTCTTTGCCCGGAATTAAATGCCGGTTATATGAATCATCATACTTGTTTTGACCGCCTCGCGCAAAGGGCCGTGTTTGTTTCACAGAACACGGAGTTTCATGAGTGAAAACAGGAAAGAAGACTTTCAGCAAGAAAAAAACAAGGGCTCAAGCCCATTTCGCTGAAGCCCTTAATTCCATGGCTGGGGAACAAGGATTCGAACCTTGATAAACGGAGTCAGAGTCCGGTGTCCTACCGTTGAACGATTCCCCAGTAGAGTGATAAAACCATTTAAGCTGCTCTTAATTTAAGATGGCATCCTTAAACTGCCGGGAATATAATGCGATTGATTTTATATGTCAATCAAATTCTTGATATTGATGAGACATTACATTTTCAAAAAGAGGACCGTTTTATTCAATCATTTTTTAAGAATGATGAATATTGATATTGAATTGACATACGAAGGGCTTCTCTATATATTCGACCCAAGACGTTTCCTTCTGAAATCTCAACCCTTGCTGTTGTTGAATGAAAATTCTTAACCCTCACATGAGCAATAATGATCAGGTGACCGGCATGTCCCGTTCCACGAATATCCAATCCCGTGTTTCTAAAGAAATCAGCGCCATGAAAAGTTTTTTGACACCCACGTATCTTCTGATGGGCGTTTTATTTTTGATGATATTTTATTTAATCTTTTTGTGTGTCACTCATTTTTCCTGGTGGCTGTTAATTGAAAAGGGTGGCATTCAAATTAAACACCTGGAGTCCGGCTACTGGGCGAAATACATTATCGTTTTTTCTTTGTTCTTCTTACCCTTGCTGTATCTTTTCGCCAGTTTTATCGCTAAACGCTTCATTCGGATCCATTTTTCGAGGCTGATCCTCTATATGGGGTGCACTTTTTTCGGCGCAATGTGGTATGAAATCATTCTTGATACAATCTTCGTAAAGTATTTTGGGCAACCCGGATGGCTTTATCTAATCTGGCCGGTTCATGGCGGATACACATCAGGTGTGGGCATGTTGATGTGGCCGTTCTATGGCTTTTTTATATACTGTATGAACAGCGCAATCGAGATCAATCCAAGACTGGCAAGGCTGAACAACGGAACGGCCAAAACATTTCTTTACGCTGTCGATGCGATGGCGTTGGAAATCATCGTCAATTTTTTTTCAATTTTATTTTTTCATACCTATCTTTTTTATTATTTGGCCGATGATCTGCTCCATTTTACAACGATCGATATTTTTATTCCTTATCTGTTCGCCAGCGGCCTGGGAGCAACTCTCTCCATGTTTATTGACCTTCTGAAAAAAAATCACTTTATAGTTGGTCTGATTTTTTATCTGGCAGGGGTGGTTAGTCTGTTTTGGCTCTGTTAGACCCGATGTTCTTCACGGGTCATATAAAAAGCGGGTTTTTTATGAGAAAGTAAAAAACCCGCCATGACATTGAATAAATTTGCGTAAATGGTAGAGCTATCGGCATTCGATGCAGATGCTGAGTTCCTCAAAGGGCACACCGGTCTTTTTGCTGATAAATTTCAGTTGATCAACCGGCGCGAAGTATTTACCGCACTTGGAGCAGGAATGCATCTTGAAGGTGCGTCCCCAGATTTTGCGCTTATCCCCGGTTGATATCATTTCAATATGACCGGTGGGACAGACATAGACACAGGCGCCGCAGCCGATGCAGACATCCGCTTTTTCATTATAGGGGGTGCCGACCGTTTTATGGGGTCCACGGGAAAAAAGACCGATGGCACTCACGCCAACAATTTCTTCACAAACGCGCACGCAGGAGCGGCACAAAATACATTTTCCTTTATCCGTATCAATGGTAAAACGCGTTTGTGGTTCAATGCCCATTTCTTTGGCCATTTTCTGGATCACTTCGGATTCGGGACAGCGTGCCAGAAGCAGTTCCATGACCAGACGCCGAACGTTTAGAACACGGTCGCTTTTTGTATTGACAATCAAGCCTTCTTCGGCTGCATAAAGACAGGATGTTACAATTCTGGTCCGACTTCCCTTTTTGATTTCCACCACACAAAGCCGGCAGGCTCCGGAACGGGAGACCGCTTCATGTGCACAGAGAGTGGGAATCGCAATGCCCGCGCCGCGAATGGCTTCCAGCAGCATTGTTCCTTTCGGCGCCGATATATTTTTTCCATCAACAGTTAAGTTTACCATGGTTAATCCTACCTTTTATTTCACAATGATTGATTCAAATTTACAGCTTTCGATACACGCGCCGCAACGGGTGCATTTGTCTTTATCGATTGTGTGAGCTTTTTTCTTTTCGCCGGTAATGGCCTGAACGGGACATACTTTGATACAGGCGCCGCAGCCGGTACATGTTTCCGCGTCAATGCTGTAAGTAATCAGTGCCTTGCAGACCCCCGCCGGACAGCGGTGTTCTTTAATGTGGGCATCGTATTCATTCCGGAAATATTTAATGGTACTCAAAACCGGATTGGGAGCGCTGCCGCCAAGCGCGCAAAGCGAACCGTCCGCCACGCCGGTAGCTATTTTTTCGAGAAGTTCCACATCGCCCTCCTGCCCTTTGCCCGCGCAGATGTCGTCCAGAATTTCCTTCATACGGCGCACACCTTCACGGCAGGGTACACACTTGCCGCAGGATTCTTCTTCCAAAAAGGCGGTGAAATATCTGGCCACGTCCACCATACAGGAAGTATCATCCATGACAATCATACCGCCGGAACCCATCATCGAACCGACTTCGTAAAGTTTATCGAAATCAACGGGGATATCCAGCAAACTTTCAGGAATACATCCTCCGGAAGGACCGCCTGTCTGGACAGCCTTGAATTTGCGTCCTTTGGGAATTCCGCCGCCCATGTCATAGATGATTTCATATAAGGTTGTGCCCATCGGAACTTCAATCAGTCCGGTATTATTGATCTTGCCCACCAGCGAGAATATCTTGGTACCCCTGCTGTTTTCCGTGCCGATGGAAGTAAACCAGTCGGCGCCTTGATTGATAATCAGCGGAACGTTGGCCCATGTTTCCACGTTGTTGAGAACGGTGGGTTTGTCATACAGGCCTTTTTCCACGGCATGAACATACTTGGCGCGCGGTTCACCGGCACGGCCTTCAATTGAAGCAAACAATGCCGAGGATTCACCGCAGACAAACGCTCCCGCCCCCTTGCTGATTTTGATGTCGAATGAAAAATCGGTTCCCAGAATTTTCTTTCCCAGAAGACCGTTCTCTCTGGCGGCTTCAATTGCCAGTGTCAGATGCGTTACGGCCAGCGGGTATTCGTTTCTTACATAAATATAACCTTCATGCGCGCCGACAGCATAAGCGCCGATAATCATTCCTTCGATAATGCTGTGCGGATTGCCTTCCATGAGGCTTCTGTCCATGTAAGCCCCGGGGTCGCCTTCGTCGCCGTTGGCAATAACATACTTGGGTTCGCCGTGCGCATTGCGCACGCCTTCCCACTTGACAGCCGCGTGGAATCCTCCGCCGCCGCGGCCGCGCAACCCGGCTTTTTTCACTTCGGCGATGACTGCATCCGGTGTCATGGTGGAAAGCGCTTTAGCCAGCGCCTGATAACCTTCAATAGCAAGATAATCATCTAACTTTGTCGGATCAATCATGCCGTTTTTGCCGAATACAATGCGCACCTGTTTTTTATAGAACGGCAAATCCTCTTCTCTGAACAGAGTCCTTTGTGTTTCAGGATGACGATAGAAAAGTCTGCTGATGATTTCGCCTTTGGCAACGGTTTTGGAAATGATTTCCGGTACATCTTCCACCTTCACCGACTGATAAAAATATTTATCGGGATGGATGACAGCCATAGGCCCTTTTTCGCAAAAACCCAGACAGCCGGTAGCCACAACGTCCACTTTCATGTTCTGTTTTTTGATCTCGGCCTCGAGCGCTTCCTTAACCTTGAGGCTTCCGTAAGCTCGACAGCCTGTACCAGCGCAAACCGTAATAACCTTTTTTTTCGGGTCGTATTTTAGTCTGATATCTTCTATAACCTGGTGGGCTTGAACATCCAAATCTTCTTTCATTGCTGCGCCCCCTCATCACTGATAATTTTATCGATAATTTTATCTACCTTTTTCATGGTCATCTGACCGTGATAATCCGTATTAATAACGACAACCGGACCCAGTGCACACGCGCCCACACAGTTGACGGTTTCCAGAGAAAACTTTTTATCCTTGGTGGTTTCGCCCGGTTTGATACCCAGCGTCCGTTCAAACTTGTCCTGCAGAACGGAAGCTCCGCGCACATGGCAGGCGGTTCCCAGACAGATTTTAACCACGTTTTTGCCGCGCGGTTTCAAGCTGAAGGCAGTATAAAAAGTAGCCGCTTCATACACCCGGCTGAAAGGCACATTCATGGCTTTTGCCGCAGTTTTCAAAGCTTCTTTGGGCAAATAATTGAATGCTTCCTGAATATCCTGTAACACGGCAATCATTCCGCTCTTATTGTTGCCGTGTTTTTTCACAATTTGTTTTGTCTTTGCGGTAACACTTATGGCTTTCGTCATTCTTTCCTCACCTCAATATCTTTCTGAGGGCCTCCCCCTTAATTTCCTTTTTTAAGATATCTAGCTTTTTCCGTAAGCTTTTCATGTTCTAAAATCACTCGCTCCTGAATTTTATCTATTTCATCATCTTTCAGATGACGGAAGCGACCCTGCGGCTTGAAGTAATCCCTTATGGGTCTAAGTTTTTTGGGCATATCCGGAGAAACCCGGTAATGGCCATGTTCCACTTCAAACAAAGGAAATACGCCGGTTTCCACCGCCAGCCGCCCCATGGATATTGCTGTATGCGAAGGAGACCGCCAGCCGGTCGGACACATGGAGAAACAATGGATATAGGATGGCCCCTGGATGCTTTTCGCCTTTTCAATCTTGCGGATAAAATCCAGCGGGTAACTCGGACAAACGGTTGCGACATACGGTATCTCGTGGGCAACCATGATTTCCGGCATATTCTTTTTCCACGTTTTCTGTCCGGAACTCACTTTGCCGGCCGGTGCCGTGGTCGTTGAAGCGCCCATCGGCGTGCCGCTGGAACGCTGAATACCGGTGTTCATATAGGCTTCGTTATCGAAACAGACGAAAATCATGTCATGACCGCGTTCCATCGCGCCGGAAAGAGCCTGCATACCAATATCCATGGTACCGCCGTCACCGGCCATGCCAACAACCTTGACATAGCGGTCATCAATCTTTCCTTTTCTGCGCAATGCCTTGATTCCGGCTTCCACACCCGATGCCACGGCGGCCGTATTTTCAAAAGCGACGTGAATCCAGGGTACGCGCCAGGCGGTTGTGGGAAACATGCTGGAGATAATTTCCATGCAACCGGTCGCAGAGGCGATAACCGTGTTTTCGCCAAGCGCTTTGCACATTAGTCTTACGGCCAACACTTCAGCGCAACCGGAGCAGGCACGGTGACCGGAAGACAATAATTCCTTTTTATTAATCAGACGCGGCGCAAATAAATCAAAATTTTCTACGATACTCATTATTCTCTCACTCCCCAAAACTCATAGGTGTCCGCCAGCCTGTTGGCTGTATCTGCCATAACCTTTTCAAACATGCCGGTAAAATCATTAACAGGAACATCGCGTCCGCCCAGACCGTAAATGTAATTGTAGATCAGGGGACGTTGTGTTTCAGCATACAGCGCTGACTTGATTTCCGAAAACACCGGTCCTCCGGGACCGCCAAACGTGATGGCGCGGTCAGTCACAATCAGTTTTTTTGCGTCTTTTAAGGCGGCTTTGATTTCTTCAAATGGAAACGGGCGCCATAATCTTAATTTCACCAGACCGGCCTTGACACCTTTGGTACGCAGCTCGTCAATGGCCATCTGTGCGGTTTCGCCCATGGAACCCATGGTCAGCATCAGAATGTCTGCATCATCTGCTTTATAAGTTTCTACCGGTTTATAGGCGCGACCAAATAATTTCGCCCACTCGTCCCAAACTTCCAGGATAACTTTCTTGGAATTCTTAAGGGCTTCGTCCTTGGCTTTCATAATTTCCGTAAAATAGTCCGACATGGCAAAAGCGCCCATCGTAACCGGTTTTGCGGGATGAAGCGTCGCGTGGGGCACGAACGGGGGCAGGAATCGATCCACTTCTTCCTTTGAGGGCATTTCAAAAGGCTCCACCATGTGCGTCAACTGGAAACCGTCGATATTCACATTGACCGGCAGCATGACATCCTTGTGCTCGGCGATTTTGAAAGCAATGATAGATAGATCAATCGCTTCCTGACCGTTTTCCACAAAAAGAGAAATCCAGCCTGAATCTCGCTGGGGCATGATATCGGTATGATCATTTAAAATATTCAAAGGACCGGAAACCGCCCGATTGGCAATCGCCATGCAAATCGGCAGACGCATCGCCGACGCAATGGGCAGAAGTTCGTGCATCAGCATCAAACCCTGAGAGCTTGTTGCCGTAAAAGCACGGGCACCCGCTCCGGAGGCGCCGATCACCGCGCTCATCGCCGAATGCTCGGATTCAACGGTGACAAACTCCGCGTCAATTTCACCATTGGCGACCAGATCGGAAAGATGTTCCGCGATGTGTGACTGGGGCGTAATAGGATAAACGGCGGCCATATCAATATCGCAAAGACCCACGGCTTCCGCTACAGCAATTGCCACTTCCATTCCAACGCGTTTTCCCATATTACCCCTCCTCCACCATTTTTATCGCACGGGGCCAGCACTCGTGTGCACAAATACCACACCCCTTGCAATAATCCAGATCGGCCTGAAAGAAGCCGTCTTCGGTCTGCTGCACGCAGCCTTCCGGGCAATACACATGACAGATACCGCACTTGATGCATTTTGCATTATCCCAGACGGGTCTTTGAGACCGCCAGCTTCCCGTATGATATTCACTGGCGCTTCCCGGTTCGGACACCACGCAGCCAATGGGAAGTTCCTTCCATGTTTTCAATGCCATTGAGATCTACCCCTTAATTGTATATTGTTATTTCGTCGTAAGCCCGCTTCATCGCATTGAGATTTTTTTGGGCGATTCTGCCGAAACGGTGCTCTATAGATTCTTTCATCGCATCCAGTTCCATAATGCCGGTCACTTTCAGAAGAGCGCCGATCATGGTGGTGTTGGCAATAGGCACGCCCATTTCCTTGCGTGCTATTCCGGTGCCATCAACAATGGCTAATGTCCCCGTGTAATCGAGCGCCTTACGAATTTCTTCAGGCGTTTTATGCGTATTAACAATCAATTTGCCGCCCGGTTTCAAACCATCGAGAACATTCACCAGGCCGATCAAACTGGAATCCAGCACCAGCACCACATCAGGCTCATAGATGCCCGAGCGGACATTGATTTTTTTTTCGGCAACACGGGTAAATGCGGCTACAGGCGCCCCTCTTCTTTCCGGGCCGAAACTGGGAAATCCCTGAGCATATTTTCCGGCTGCAATTGCCGCCTGAGCCAGCAACTCCACCGATGTCACCGCTCCCTGACCGCCACGTCCGTGCCATCTAACCTCTATCATTTATTCTTCATCTCCTTATTTAGGTTACACAAAAAGAATTTGTTTCATAATATAGAAGTGGAATTCCGTCAATATTTTTTCATGATTTCTAAAAAGATTTACTATATTGATGAGATATGCCACTTGCGCTGCGCGGAATCGTACAGATCGCAACCTTGAAAATCGTTGATGACTACCAGAGGAAAATCTTTGACCGTCAGTTTCCTGATGGCTTCCGGTCCCAGGTCATCATATGCCACTATTTCCACTTTTTTAACACATTGGGACAACAATGCGGCAATGCCGCCAGTAGCTCCAAAATAAACCGCGTTATGATTTTTAATATACTCCACCACTTCCGGTGAACGATTTCCTTTGCCGATCATTGCCCGGAGGCCGGCTTCAATGAATGTCGGGGTAAAGTAATCCATCCGGCAGCTCGTGGTGGGACCGATGGAGCCCATGATTCTTTTTGGAGGTGCCGGAGTCGGCGCGGCATAAAACAAAACCACCCTCGACAAATCAACCGGTAGTTTTTCGCCCCTCCGGAGCGACTCAAATAAACGCCTGTGTGCCACGTCACGCGCCGTATAGATCTCCCCGCTCAATAAAACCATGTCACCGGCATGAAGAGACGTAATGATCTCTTTCGTCAGAGGCGTTTTAATCTTTTTTTGCCGGATGTTCACCATAATGTACCGTTAAAAGAAGTCTAAACCACGTCCTGTTCCTGGTTAATCAGCCATTCCAGGGCGTCTTCTTTATTGTTAAATAATTTTAAATCCCGGCCACTTAATTTAATCAGAGACAGAACAATGACTTTTTTAAGACCGGTGACTCCTACATTGGCACTGGCTATTACATGGGGGGTAATGGCTTTGGAAAACTCCTTGAGTACGTTTACTCCTTCAGATGTGAAATGGGCATCTGTAACATCCGCAAGAAGCCTTACCGATTTAAGAGGCTCTTGGGTTGCCAGCTCTTGAGCCTTTCGATAGGCTGCGATGTTATCATCAATATCTTTAGAACCGGCGACATTGACAAAAAGAATCCTGACTCCTTTATGCATGATAAATTTTGTTTCTGTCATGACAGCCTCCCAGCATATTTTCGGTCGGTTATTAACATATCATAATAACCTTCGTAGTGGAAACTGTCCTTTACTGTGAAAAAAATCATCGCGGTGCCTTAACATATCCTGCTTTAATGGCGTCGGCTTCAGAATCAAACTCGACACGGTGATAAGTCTTGACAGCGTTGTAATATTTCATGCCGGGAAGATGATATCTTTTGCTGTCGCTGTTGCCGATGACTTTAATTTTTTGCGTTGCTTCTGAAACGAGCGCCTCTGACGGAATTTCAGTTGCCTTTGGAACGGGCCGTGTTTCCGGGGGCAGGGTTACCTCTGAAGCCGAAACGGCTTCCTGCGATTCTCCCGGTGCTTGAGGCAATGCCGCTTGACCGGTGACCGATACAGAAACCGGCTTTTCTGCTACTTCTTTTTTTGAAGTAAAGGGAAATAATCTTTCCAATTCAGGAAGATAGCCAAATGCGTTCAGCAAAGTGACAGTCAGAATTATTGCGCCTAAAGGAAGAATGGCTATCTTTGTGACGGTCTTTATTTTATCCTGATGTGGTTTTTCTGTTGCTACGGTTTTCTTATCATCCGATTTAAGGGGATGTTGCTTTTCTTCGGGAGCAAGGAAATTGTCTCCGTTGCCGGGAGTTGGGGATTTTTTTTTCAAATTATCTTTCAGCTTCCATCCGATGTATTCGTCGAGTTTATGGATTGCCTCATCGGGCGGGCCGCAGAATTCGACACCCACATCGTAAGCTTTATCTTGAATAATGACCTTGATCCATTTGACTTTTCCAAATGTTTTGATCTGTTCCCGGATCCCTTTTGATGTAAATTCTAATTCAATGAGGGCGGAAACAGGCAGATAGACATCGGTCCGAATACCGGCACCCGTTCTGGAGATGTTTTTCGTGTAATTATTAATATGGATATCTCTAAATTTAACTTGCGAAAAGTCATTTTCTTCGGAGTCCACGGTTATCGTCAGCTCGTTTTCTTCCTCGATTCGCTCCGCTTTCCTTCTTTCGACCATGACTTTAACCTTTTGAATATTTTGTCTGGTTTTCCCGTCTTTTTCATGAGAATTTGGTGATGCGTCATTACCGATTGCCGATGATTTCGTATTGATAATGAATCATGTCGTCTCCTCTGGCAAAACTTTTGATTTTTTTCTCGACGACTTTTTTCCCAAAAATTTTAAACGCCTGTTTGTAGAAGCCGATAACCATATACTCAAAGTAAATATGCTTAATGGGCACATCTGTAATTTTAAAATGGGCGACATTGCCTTTCAGTTCTCCGGTTAATTTTCCACCGTCAAAATATGTAGACCATAGCTTGGGAGAAACCTCACTGACAAACCGGTTCAGATCACTCACACGAAGATAGGAGTGATAAGCTCCACCGGGGGATAATGAAAATTTTGCGGCCACCCTTCCGAAGATTTGATATTGATTTTTGTCATTGTTGAAAAATTCCTTCAGCATTTCGTCAAGAAAAAAAAGATGTTTTTCAACGGGAATCGGCGTAATGGACATAATCATGTTCTTGAAATATTTATCCTTTTCTGCCAGTTTGCCTAAAAAAGCATTCCATCGTTCCTCGCCAAAAGCGGCTGTCATGCTGACTTTGGCTGTGACAAAAGCAGTACCTTTTATGTTCATAAAAACCTCCGGGGGTGCAAGATTTGAAACAAGATATTGCAGGCGAATCATAATATTGGATAACAAAAAAAGCAAGAAACATAATATTTAGATGCGATGAATATCTTCTTGACACAAGGGATATAGATTCTTATAGTACGCGTGATTTTCTCAAAATACTTCTAAAGAAAGGATCTCTATGCGTAAAGTAATCATTTGTTTTTTTATTTTATTATTGGCGGTTCCGGCTTGGGCTTTTAAGCTGGAAACAGAAGATCAGAAAACACTTTACACGATTGGCGTAATGATGACAAAGCAACTGTCGATATTCAATTTGTCGGCGGATGAATATGAATATATTCAGAAAGGCATTTCTGACGTCGCCAGCGGCAAGAAGCTTTTACTCGAACCGGATGACTATGTAAAGAATATCGGCACATTTGCTCAAACAAGGGTTCAGGCGGCTGCCGACAGGCAGAAAGAACTGTCCAAACCCTATTTGGAAAAAGCGGCCAAAGAAAAGGGTGCCGAAAAATCAGCCTCGGGCCTTATTTATCAGCCAATCAACGAGGGGACCGGTGCTCAGCCCAAAGCGACAGATACGGTCAAGGTTCATTATGTGGGCACGTTGACAGACGGCAAGGAATTCGACAGCTCGGTCAAGCGCGGTGAGCCAGTTGAATTTCCGCTGGGGCAGGTGATCCCCTGCTGGACGGAAGGTGTCGCAAAAATGAAAGTCGGCGGCAAGGCAAAACTGGTTTGCCCGGCAGATCTGGCTTATGGTGATCAGGGCAGACCACCCATTATTCCCGGTGGCGCAACCTTGGTTTTTGAAGTTGAGTTACTGGACATCGTCAAGGATCAGGACGCTGAACCGGCAGCATCTATGCCCAAAAAACCGGCAGCAGCCAAAAAGGCGGACACATCCAAGGCAAAAGGAAAGAAATAGTTAAAAGACCATTAGGTATCTGAACAGGGGGCGGGAGAAAAACCCGCTCCTTTATCTTAAATCTCTCCGTATGAATTTTCTATCCCTGGATTTTGAAACAGCCAATTATTATCAGGACAGCGCCTGCGCTCTGGGTTTGGTACGCGTCGAAAATAATGAAATTGTTGAACAGAAGTCGTTCCTGATTCGTCCTCCCTACAAATATTTTGTATTCACTTACATTCATGGAATTACGTGGGAAGATGTTGAAGATCAACCAACTTTCGAGCAACATTGGGAATTTATTAGACCTTATTTTGATGGCATCGACTTTGCGGTGGCCCATAATGCCGGTTTTGACCGAAGTGTTCTTTATGCCTGCTGCGCGAGGCATAAAATTATCAAACCTGATGTTGATTTTCAGTGCACCATGAAACTTGCCCGCAAAGTATTTCGTCTTTATCCTACCAACTTACCGGCTGTTTGCAGAAATTTTAATATTGAGTTGCGACACCACGATGCCCTTTCCGACACCCTCGCCTGTGCCAAAATAATGATAGAAATCCTTAAAAAAACAGGCATATAAAAATAATGAGGACAACCTCAATTTTTTGTTGACATACGCTCATAAGATTTGTTAATAAATTGACTAATTCTACATTTTTTATTTTGAGGGGCTTAAGGTGAGCTGAAAGCAAAATTATTCTTTCTCTCAAGTTGGCAGAAACAATAGCTTTCTTTTCGCAATTTTGAAATACCCTTCTCCCTTGAATGTTTGGCTTTATGAAGCCGAAATTGACTGGTCAGTTATCGGTTGTGTGGAAATTGTTTTTTTAAATTAAGCTATTAACCGGAAAATACTCATGAGTGATCATCAGAACAGCAGGGTTGTTATTACGGGCGTCGGCCTAACTGCTCCAAACGCTAACAATTTACAAGATTTTCGCGAGGCGCTTCTGAATCAGAAATCCGGAATAACGGACATGGAAGTCCGTTACATGGGAAAGGTTGCAGCGGGTAAGTGTAACTTTGACGAATACCTTTATCAAAAGAAGAAAACGCGCCGCAGAGGAACACGTGCCGGTTCCATTTCAATTTATTGTTCTCATGAAGCACTTAAAGATAGCGGGCTTTCGCCGGAATCGTTGGTTAAAAATCGAACCGGAATTTATTTGGGAATTACCGAACACGGCAATGTAGAAACGGAAAACGAAATATATGAGCTTCATCAAAACAACCTGGATGCCAGTTTGTGGTCTCACCATCACAATCCCCGAACCGTAGCGAACACACCGGCCGGAGAAGCCAGCCTGAACATGGGCATTACGGGTCCGGCTTACACGATTGGCGCGGCCTGTGCAGCAGGAAACATTGGGATTATTCATGGTATGCAAATGCTCCAGTTAAATGAAGTGGATCTCGCTTTGGCTGGCGGGATTTCCGAAAGCACCGGAACGTTCGGAATATTCGCCGGTTTCAAAAGCCAGGGAGCACTTGGCTTCCATGATGATCCGACGAAGGCAAGCCGACCTCTGGATGTAAACCGAAACGGCATTGTCGTGTCCGAAGGAGGCGCCGTTTTTATCCTTCAGCGCCTGGATGATGCCTTGAAACGCAAAGCAAAAATTTACGGTGAGATTGTCGGCTATCATGTCAACTCGGATGCCGTTGATTTTGTTCTGCCGGATACGCAACGACAGATTGAATGCATGAACGCAGCAATGGCCAAAGCGAAAGTCACACCCAATGATATCGATATCGTTAACCTGCACGCCACCGGAACCCTGTCCGGCGATGAAAATGAATGTGAAGCGGTCAGAGCCGTTTTTGGACAAGCCGATCATACCTACGTCAATTGTACAAAAGGGTTTATCGGTCACGCGATGGGAGCCGCCGGCGCCCTGGAACTGGCGGGCAATTTGCCCAGTTTTGTCGATAACAAGATTCATTCGTGCAAGTATATCGAGAATGTCGACCCAAAGTGTGCTGTGAAAAATCTGGTCAATGGCGATCCCGTTGAGAAGGAGGTTAATTTTATTTTGAGCAATTCTTTCGGGATGCTGGGGATCAATTCAGTCTTGATTGTCAAAAAGTATAAATAATCAGTTTTTTCAAGGAGGAGAATTTATGGATTACCAAACAATAAGAAAAAAAATCATAGACATCATAGCCGAAATTGCGATTGACGAGGACCTTTCTAATCTTGATGATAACATCCGATTGAGGGAACAGTTGGACATGGACTCTATGGATTTTCTGGATGTCGTCATGGAACTCAAAAAGAGATACAAAATTGAAGTGCCTACTGAAGACTACATGAAGCTGGCAACCTTGAAAAGTTGCATTGAGTATCTCGGGCCCAAGTTTGGTTTAAGTCCGGCGTAATGACGTGTTATGATACCATTATAATCGGCGCGGGCATGTCCGGACTCGCCGCGGGCATCCGGCTGGCGATGTTCGACCAAAAAGTGTGTATTCTGGAACGGCATAAAGTTCCCGGCGGGCTTAATTCCTACTACGAGCGTCAGGGAAGAAAGCTGGATGTCGGGCTTCATGCCATGACCAATTTTGCCCGCCAGGGCGAAAAGGGCCGGCCTTTAACAAAATTGCTTAAACAGTTGCGGATTCCTTACGAAAAACTGGGGCTGTCGCAACAGAATTTTTCACGCATTCATTTTCCTGAATACAATATTTCTTTCTCGAATCATCCGGAATTGCTGACAGAAGAAATAGAACGTTATTTCCCCCATCAGAAAGGCCATTTTTCTCGTCTTTTGGAACTGGTCAGGAATTTCGATGACGTGAATCTGGCCAATAAGCCTCAAAGCGCCAAAGAAAAGGTAAGAGAAATTATCACGGATGAAAAGCTCTTGGAGATGCTTTTCTGTCCTCTGCTGATTTACGGAAGCGCGTGGGAAAACGACATGGATTTTTCCCAGTTTGTCATCATGTTTAAAAGCATCTATTTAGAAGGATTCAGTCGCCCCAGAAACGGTGTCCGGACCGTTATCAATCTGCTGATCGAAAAATACAGGCAGGCCGGTGGCGAATTGAGATTGGGCGCGGGGATTCAAAGCATAGACGCGGAAAACGGTACCGTAACCGGCGTGACACTGGATTCGGGAGAAAAAATCAAAGCCCGTAAAGTTATGTCTTCCATCGGCTTGCCGGAAACCATGGGTCGTGTGTCCGGCAACAGCGGATTACCCGCCATCGGCAGCATGAGCTTTACAGAAACCATTTTATTTTTTGACAAAAAACCGGCGGATGCGGGTATCAAAGAAACCATTATTTTTTACAATGATCATGACCGGTATGACTACAAAAAGCCTCAGGATTTTTGCGATTATCGCAGCGCCGTTATTTGTTTGCCCAACAATTTCGGTCATGACGACTATCAGGAAGGATTAATACGGGTCACCTTCATTGCCAATTTCCATCGATGGAACGAGCTAGACAGGCCAACGTATCTTCAAAAGAAAAACGAGGTGTGTAGCCAATCTCTGGCGCTCATCGCAAAAATCTTTCCGCAGTTTCAGGCGAATCTGCTTTACTATGATGTTTTCACACCGAAAACGGTCACGCGATATACCGGACATTTTCACGGCGCGGTTTACGGCACAACCCAGAAAGTCAGAGATGGACGCACGGGCATCAAGAACCTTTTCATCTGCGGCACAGATCAGGGTTTTCTGGGAATCGTCGGGGCCATGCTCAGTGGCATTTCCATGGCCAACCTTCATTGCCTGATGAATGGAGAAAAGGCATGAAGTTCAAAAACGCCGTCATTTCCTCTTTCGCCTATTACCTTCCTGAGCAAATCATGACTTCGGAAGAAATCGAACAGAGGCTCATCCCTCTATACGAGCGGCTGAAACTTCCTGCCGGGCGGATTGAGTTAATGACGGGTATCAAAGAGCGGCGTTTCTGGCCGCCCGGAACCATGCCCAGCGATCTGTCCACGGAGGCCGCCCGGAATTTATTTAAAAAGAAAGTGGTTAAGCCAGAACAGATTGACTTATTGATTCACGCCTCTGTTTGCCGCGATTTTTTAGAACCCTCGACGTCTTCGATCGTGCACCATAACTTGGGTCTGCGGACGGAAATCATGTTCTTTGACCTGTCCAATGCCTGTTTGGGCGTGATGAGTTCTTTCGTCGTGGCCGCCAATATGATCGACAACGGCTTGATCAAACATGCCCTGATTATTTCCGGAGAAAACGGCGGGCCATTGTTATTGCAGACGATTGACCATTTATTAAAGGATGAATCCATTACAAGAAAAAGCATCAAAAAATATATTGCCAATTTAACAATCGGCTCAGCCGCGGTCGCCTATACGGTTTCGCACAAGGAGTTTGTTCATGAAGGCCATTTGCTCCTGGGAGGAGCCTCTCTTGCCGATTCCTCGGCCAATGTTCTTTGCCGTGGAGGCGGGGACACCCAAACGTTGATGATGGAAACCGATTCTGAAGCGTTGATGAAATCCGGCGTGGCGCTTGCCGAAAAAACATGGGAAGAGACTAAGCGCGAATTGGGATGGACCAATCAAGATATGGACTGTTTTGTCGGGCATCAGGTCGGTGTAGCGCATGAAACTCTATTAAAGCAAATCTTGAAGCTGGAGGATTGCCCCACCTTCACCACGTATCAGTATTTAGGCAACACCGGGGCATCTGCGCTGCCCATTACGTTGAATATTTTTGATGAGCAAACGAACATTCCCCGGGGCAGCAAGGTAGGTTTGTTGGGTATCGGATCAGGTCTGAATTCAATTATGCTGGGGGTAAAGTGGTAAAACCAGATTGGCTCAATAGATTATATCCCTTCAAGTCCAATTTCTTCAAACTGAAGGATAATCTTTCCCTGCATTATGTGGACGAAGGGAATGGTGACGTGGTCCTCATGCTGCACGGCAACCCGACATGGTCTTTTTATTACAGGAACCTGATTGCCGAGTTTTCCAAATCTCACAGGGTCATTGCTCCCGACCATATCGGTTGCGGGCTTTCAGATAAACCGCAGGACTACGCATATACCCTGAAGCAGCACATCGACAATCTGGAAAAACTGGTCGAGCATCTCCAATGCAACAATATTATTCTTGTCGTTCATGACTGGGGCGGCCCGATTGGCTTCGGTCTTCTGGAGCGGCATCCGGATCTGGTCAAAAAGATTGTCATTTTGAACACTGCCGCCTACACGTCTGAAGTGATCGCCTTTCAAATCAATATGTGCCGGATTCCTCTTCTGGCAGAGCAGGTCATTCGCCGCCTTAACGGATTCGCATTGACCGCAACCTATATGGCGGTAACCCGAAAAATGTCGCCGGAAATAAGAAAAGGGTATCTTTTTCCCTATGACAGTTATCAAAACCGAATTGCCATTGCGAAATTTGTTGCCGATATTCCCATGAACCCCCGACACCGCAGCTACCAGACTTTAAAAAATATTGAATTATCTCTGCCCGGGCACCATTGCCCGGTACTCATCCTCTGGGGGGAAAAAGATTTCTGTTTTCATGATTACTTTCTCAACCGCTGGATGGAAATTTATCCGCACGCCATGGTTAAAACATATGCCAATGCGGGACATTATGTTCTGGAAGACGCCGGGAATGAAATCATTCGGGAATTACGACCTTTCTTGTCATGAAAGGCCAACACCCAAGAGGCTGCTGAATATTCTGAAACTCATGCAGAGATTGCGGGTGGATTGACATTGGTACGGCGATTAATCCCGTTGAACGGAGAGTACAAATCTTTACATTGCGGTGGGAAACATATCGCTCTCATGAATAAGGTTTTATTCTTGAGATTATTTATTGGAATGAACATACAAATCCATCAGCCATGAACATTGCCGATTGCTTTACTGAAACAGCAAAAAAATTTCAAAATAAAGTTGCCATGAGATATCCGCGGCGTGTGGGCAACAAATATCAATATGATTCTATTACCTTTGGCGCATTAGAAACGCTTGCCAATCAATACGCTAACGGCCTGGCAAAAATCGGCTTTCGTCGTGGAAGCAAAACGCTATTATTCGTAAGGCCATCACTGCGGTTCCCTGCGCTGGTTTTTGCTCTCTTTAAAATGGGTGTTGTGCCCGTGCTCATAGATCCCGGCATGGGAAGAAAAAATCTTTTGGCGGCCATCGAAGAAATATCGCCCGAAGGGTTGATTGCCGAGCCGGAAGTGCACTCGTTAAGGATTCTTTTTCGGAAGTCTTTTAGATCCGTTCAATTCAAGGTAACCACCAAAGGACCTAAAATTGGAACTTGCTATCCCCTGTCCATGCTGGAAAATTCCCCATCCGCATTTGAGAACGTTCAGTTGGGCCCGGATGAGACGGCTGCGATTCTTTTTACGTCAGGGGGAACCGGCCGTCCGAAAGGCGTTGTATATACCCACAGAATTTATGCGGAACAAACACGCCTCCTCCAGGAGCTTTTTTCTTTAAGCGAAAAAGAAATAGACTTGCCCTGCTTTCCGCTTTTTTCTCTTTTTACGCTGTGCATGGGAATGACATCCTGCATTCCGGATATGAATCCATCCCAGCCGGCGACTGCCGACCCCCATAAGTTATTGCAAAACATCCGGGATAATGAGGTCACTTTTATGGCCGGTTCGCCGGCGATCTGGGAAGCTCTGAGTAAATACTGCGATCAAAATAAGATCACGCTGCCTTCGGTTAAATATCTGGTCATGTTCGGCGCGCCTGTCAGAAACGCACTGCACGAACGATTCAGCAGAATTTTGCAAAATGGCACAACGTATACGCCCTACGGGGCGACAGAAAGTCTTCCTGTGGCCAATATTTCCGGACCAACGATTCTGGAACAGACCGCCGCTTTAACCACTCAGGGAAAAGGAACCTGTGTCGGCCTGCCGGTGCCCGGCGTGGAGGTCGCCATCATTGAAATCAGCGATGGTGTGATTGAGAACATTTCTGCAACGCGGAGATTAAAGCTGTACGAGATCGGTGAAATCATTGTTAAAGGCAATATTGTGACCCCCGGCTACTATCAGTCACCCTCGGAAACCGCCCTGGCAAAAATCAAAGACCATGATTCCTTCTGGCATCGTATCGGAGATCTTGGTTATAAGGATGATCAGGGCAGAATATGGTTCTGCGGCCGTAAAGCTCACCGCGTGGAGACACCATCAGGCTTGTTATGCTCGGTCATGTGTGAAGCGATTTTTAACGCCCATTATGGTGTTCGGCGATCCGCGCTCATCGGCACCGGTGAAAAGGGCAAGCAAACCGCCGCCATTGTGATTGAAAGAAACTCAGCCGGTAAAAAAATCCCCCGGCGACGTATGGTGGATGAACTTTTAGCGTTGGCGCAAGGCCATCACTTGACAGAGTCCATTCAATCAGTTCATTTTTGCGATCAAATGCCTGTTGATGTTCGCCATAATATTAAAATTGACCGTTTAAAACTGGCCAATGACGTTGAACGGGGGAAGATATGAAAATGGTTGTTACCGGAGCGGGGGGTTTTTTGGGCAGGAATCTAACCGTTGCCTTATTGGCCGAGGGGCATCGGGTCTGGAATTTCAGCCGGCAAAATCACACCTCGTTGAAAGCGATGGGGGTTGAAACCATTTGTGGAAACCTTCAGAACCCGGATGACGTTAAGAAAGCCTTCGAAGGGATGGACGCTGTTTTTCATGTTGCTTCCCGCGTTGGTATCTGGGGAAACTATCATGACTATTACCAAACCAATGTCATCGGCACTGAAAATGTTATCAAATCCTGCAGAGCCAACGGCATAACAAAACTGGTCTATACAAGTACGCCCAGCGTGGTTTTTGATGGCGGCGACATTCGCGGGGCGGACGAGACAAAACCCTATTCATCGAAATTTTTAAATGATTATTCCAAAACCAAAATGATGGCCGAGCAAATGGTTTTGCGTGCCAATAGCGAAGCGTTATGCACCGTCGCCCTTCGGCCGCACCAGATTATCGGGCCGGATGATCCGCATCTCGTGCCGCGGCTGGTTAATGCCGCCAAGCGGGGAAAGTTGAAAATTGTCGGTACGGGTGGGAATCTCGTTGACGTGACATATATTCAAAATGCGGTCGACGCGCATATTCTGGCGTTTCAACACTTGTCGCCGCAATCTCCTGTGGCCGGTCAGGCTTATTTCATCGGCCAGGAGCGGCCCGTTGTACTGTGGGACTTTATCAACGAAATTCTGGCCCGCCACAATCTTTCTCCGGTTACCCGAAAGGTTTCTGCACAGTTTGCTTTTAATGTTGGATTATTTTTTGAATCTTGGTATAGATTGCTTCGATTGAAGGGAGAGCCGCCCATGACCCGGTTTGTGGCGCTGCAGTTTTCACGCTCCCATTATTTTTCCCATCAGAAGGCGAAAAATGATTTCGGTTATGACCCGAAAATATCAATAGAGCAGGCATTAGATTTAATTGTGAGGGCGTAAATGCTTTTGGGCAAGAATGATAAAATTACACAACCATACGATGTGATCATTATCGGGGGAGGTTTGGGGGGGCTAACGGCCGCCAACAAACTTGCCAGAAGCGGCAGAAAAGTTTTGATTCTGGAATTTCATGACAAACCGGGAGGATTTGCCACCTGGTTTTACCGAAAAAAACATATTTTTGATGTTTCGTTGCATGGCTTTCCGGTGGGTATGGTCAAAACTTGCCGCAAGTACTGGAGCAAAGCCATTGCTGAAAAAATAATCCAGCTGAAAAGAATGCGTTTCATCAATCCAATGTACCAGATGGAGACGGATTACACGGTTGAAGATTTCACCGACAAACTGATAACCTATTTTAAAATTCCCAAAGACCAGGTTGATCATTTTTTCAATGTGGTTATGAATATGAACTACTACGATAATAAAGAAATGACCAATGGCGAACTGCTGGAAAGCTTCTTCCCCGGTAGAAAAGATGTTCATCGCTTTTTGATCGAGCCGATCGTGTATGCAAACGGCTCTACGCTGGAGGACCCGGCTATTACCTACGGAATTGTCTTTTCCAATTTCATGAGCAAGGGTGTTTATACGTTTCAGGGTGGCACGGATCTGGTCATTCAAATGATGCAGGAAGAACTGTTAAAAAACAACGTTGATATCCGTTTGAAATCCAAGGTGGACAGGATTGTCGTGGAAAGCAATGTCTGCCGGGGAGTTATGGTCGGCGGCGAATTCGTTGCTTCCAGGTCGGTTCTTTCCAACGGCAATCTCATCGGCACCATTTTTAATCTGGTTGGCGAGGATAAGTTTAAGCCGGATTTTATCGCGAAGGCCAAAAAGGTCAGACTCAACACCAGTTCATGCCAGGTTTATCTGGGTATCCGGGAGGGGGAAACGATTGAAGATATCGGTGATCTGATCTTCTATTCGGAAGCGGAGGAATTCAAATCCGAAGAGCTGTTGTCCATGAAAACAACCAGCCGGACCTTTTCGTTTTATTACCCGCGTTTAAGGCCGCAATTGGCTCATGCCGGATATACCATTGTCGCGTCGACCAATGCGCGCTACGAAGATTGGGCAAGCTTAAGCAGGGAGGAATACAAGGCCAGGAAACAGGATCTCATTGAAGCAACGCTGGCGAGCCTGGAAAGAATCATTCCCGGTGTCCGCAATAAGATAGATTACATCGAGGCAGCCACCCCTTTGACCATCAAACGATATACCCATCACGAACGAGGCTCCTCGTTCGGCACAAAGTATGAGGGGCTGGATATTTCGATGGGGTTGGGCAAGGAAATCAACGGCCTGTTTCATACCGGTTCGGTCGGCATTATTATGTCCGGCTGGCTGGGCGCCGCCAATTACGGTGTAATTCAGGCTTATGAGGTGGAAAGTTACCTGGACCAATTGAACAGAGGTGAATGATGTTTGATTTCAGCAACCACAGAGTCATTGTCACAGGAGGAACCCGGGGCATCGGAAAGGGCATTGCCGAAGCGTTTCTTCAGGCCGGAGCCACGGTCATCGCGGTCTATTCCTCCAATGATGCCGCGGCCGGCGAATTCAAAGACAAAAATGCCCAACATGCCGACAGACTGGATATCCAAAAATATGATGTTGCCTCATCGCAGGACGTGAAAAAACTCTTCAACAGTCTGGATGAAAAATATCCTTCCCTCGAGGTGCTGGTGAACAATTCAGGGATCCGGCAGGACGCAGTTACCGCGCTCATGACAGATGAACAATGGAAAAAAGTGCTGGATATCAACCTCACAGGAACCTTCAATATGTCACGGGAGATCATTCCCCGCCTGATGGCCAACCGGTTCGGACGAATCATCAATATCAGTTCCCTTGGCGGAGAGCTCGGCTTTCAGGGGCAGGCTAATTACGCGGCATCGAAAGCCGGTCAGATTGCCATGACCAAATCCTTATCCCGGGAAGTCGCCAAGAAAGGCATTACCGTTAACTGTGTTTCTCCGGGATTTATTGATACGGAACTCATCGGCAATCTTCCGGAAGAACAACGAAAAGAGTATCTTAAAATGATTCCGCTGAAACGTTTCGGCAGGGTTCAGGAAGTTGCTCACGCGGTCTTATTCCTTGCCACGAAGGAAGCGTCCTATATTACCGGAACAGCGATTACAGTGGCGGGAGGATTGTGATGCAAGACGTTCTGGCCGCTATTCCACAACGTCCACCGTTTCTTTTCGTCGATCAAATCATTTCCAGGGAAGGAAAAACCATCACGACGCAAAGAACATTGAGGGAAGATGAATTTTTTTTTCAAGGCCATTTCCCCGGAAATCCCATCATGCCGGGTGTTTTGCTGTGCGAAGCCTGTTTTCAGACCGGCGCCATTCTCATGGGGACAAACCGCCAGCCGGGGCTCGGCATCGTTACCCGCATCAAAGACACGAAGTTTAAAAATTTTGCCCGTCCGGGCGATACGCTGACCATTCGGGTGACTCTTGATGATCAGGTGGATAACGCCTTTTATATGAGCGGCACGATTCATAATGGTGAGACACTAATTTTGAAAATCATCTTTCAGGCGGCGCTTCTTCCGCCTCAATCATAAGGGGGCCTATGGATTTTCTGCAGGTTTCAGGAAAAACATTTTTGGTTACCGGCGTGGCCAATAAAAAAAGCGTCGCGTTCTTTGTCGCCAAGGGGCTTATTGAGAACGGCGCTCAAGTCATTTTTTCGGTTCAAAACGAAGATAACAAAAGCCGGGCGCAAAACCTTTTTCCCGACAGCACCATTTTGATTTGTGATGTGGAGCATGATGAAAGCGTCAACCGGCTGGGAGAATATTTAGAAAACAATCACATTAAACTCGCGGGTTTTGTCCATTCCATTGCTTTTGCCAACTACAGTGAAGGGCTGAAACCTTTTCATGAAACCAAAGTGCAGGATTACCTGCAGGCAACCCGTATTTCCTGCTTTTCGCTGGTGACCCTTGCCAATGCCTTAAAAAATTCTTTTGATGAGAATGCTTCCATTGTAACCATTTCCATCAGCAGTACGCGTGCCACCGCCTACGGTTACATGGGGCCGATTAAAGCTGCGCTGGATGCGACAGTGGCCTTTTTGGCAAAATCCCTGTCGGAGATATCCAGCATTCGGGTCAATGCAGTGTGCGCGGGGCCGCTGAAGACATCCGCGTCAGCAGGTATTCCGGGATATGTGAACAACTATCTTTTTGCGGAACAATTAACCCTCCGGAAGGCAGCGCTTAAAACCGAAGAAGTTGCCAATACAGTAATATTTTTGCTTTCACCGGTTTCCAGCGGGATCAACGCCACCGGTATCGTGGTGGATGCCGGTATGTCCTGCAATTATTTTGATCAGGATGTCGTGAATAAGGCAATGCGATAATGAAAGGATCACCCGGACATGCCTATTCCAATCATATCCATTGTCGGTAAATCCAATTCCGGAAAAACAACCCTGGTAGAAAAACTGATTCCCGAGCTTATGGCCAGGGGGTACCGTGTCGCCACGATCAAGCATAACAAACATGGTTTCGATATCGACCATCAAGGTAAGGACAGTTGGCGGCACAAACAAGCCGGAGCCTGCACGACGGTTATTGCGTGTCCGACACGGGTCGCTTTGATTGAAGATGTCGAACGTGACTGTTCGCTCGGAGAAATCAGGGACCGGTACATTCAAAATGCGGATGTTATTCTTGCTGAAGGCTACAAGGGAAATCCCTTTCCGAAAATCGAGGTTTACCGTGCGGAACTCAAGCGTGAACTGCTCTGTGGTCAAGAAGATAACCTGCTGGCCCTTGCGTCCGACACGAAACTGGACGCGGGAGTTCCCTGTTTGGACATCAACGATATAAAAGGCATTGCCGATGTCATTGAAAATCATATTTCTCAACACTAAAGCCTGGTTTCATTGAAAAAATACAGCCTAAAGATCCATAACTTATTATTGATGATTTGAGAAAACCCAATAAAAAAGAGGACTAAGGCCATGCTCCCTATTAACCCGGATCACGCAATAGAGTTTGGATTTGGTAGAGTGGGCCGGCAACGAGAATCGTGATGCTTTATCCCAAAGCCCGAGAAACTACCCCCCTGCGTTTCATGGTCAATGACAATTTTAGAATGCGACGGTTACCATCCTTCACCACATAGCTCCCCATGGCAAATAGCTTGTACCCTAATGTGTGTCGACATCTTCTGCTGGACTTTCGTTCCGATCATGCTCTGACGGAATAAACTCATCAGATTGTAGGCCGGCATGACCAGGTTTAAAACCGCCTCCGTTTCGTAAAAACTGTGAAGGTTGAAACTGTTATGACACGCTCGCTAATCATGACAGCGATATCGGCCAATCAACTTTTTCAGTTTTGCCGATATTCACATTCAAACATTTTCAACGATATGGAGCTCTTCAGAGTCATTTCCCTCCCTGGCAAAACAGTACTTGCAATAATGACAGCATTGTGTTATTATAGAGCCATGGAAAACAAAAAATACACAATTGAAGAGCTCAGTGAACTTACAGGATATACAAGAAGAACAATACGTTATTATGTTCAGGAAGGTCTTATTGACCCTCCGGCAGGCCGTGGGCGCGGTGGTTTTTATTATGACAGTCATATCCAGCAATTACTGCAAATCAAATCGTTTCAGGAAAAGGGTATCGGCATTACGGCAATGCTTTCTCTGATGAAGAAGGAAGTTACTGATCCGGTTCTACCATCCAGAGAAATAATGGTTAGGTACCAGATTGTGCCGGGTATTGAAGTAAACATCAGCAGAGAAATAGAAATCAAAGAGCCGAAGAAAGTGCTCGAACTCATCAGAGTTGTCAAATCCATAGCGAAAGGAGATATGACCAATGACTGAACCCGCAGAACCCACCGGGATTTTATTTCAGCAGGACGGCAAGCCGGTGCCTCTGATTGGTGTCGACGTCCGTGCCGACATCGCGGGAAACGGAGCTAAAGCCAAGATATCTCAGCGCTTTATCAACACAGAAAAGAAGTCTATTGAAGCCGTCTACAAATTTCCCCTGCCGGAAAATGCCGCTGTATGCGGTTTTAGAGCGCTCATCGACGGCAGAATCGTGGAGGGTGTCATCGAAGAAAAAGAAAAAGCGTTTGAAAAATACGACAAGGCTCTGGAAGAGGGGTACAGGGCGCAGCTCCTGGACGAAGAGCGTCCGAACATCTTGACTCTTTCCGTTGGCAACATCCAACCCGGCGGGACCGTCATCATTGAAATAACCTACATCATACTCCTGGAGTTCTACAACTCGGAGGTGCGCTTTAGCCTTCCGACAACCATCTCGCCGCGTTTTACACCGGCGTCACAGAAAGACGAAAACGGTATTCCCGTAAGCGACATTGTCAATCCTCCCTCTGCCCTGAGTGTGCCTTATGGCCTGACGATTAATATCCACATCCACGGCCGTAAAGCGATAGCCGCCATTGAATCCCCGTCCCATACAATCAACACAAAATTTGAAGGTGATGACGCCATTGTTTCCTTTTCCTCCGGGAAGGCGGCGATGGACCGCGACTTTATCCTGACCGTGGCTTATGAAAAAGAGTTTGCCAGCAGGGCTTATCTGTCGAAGGAAAATAATGAAACTTTCTTACAAATCTTGTTGATGCCGGATGAAAAGGATGAAGCCGGGAAGACCGGCAGCGCCCCGCAGAAGAGAGAAATCTTTTTTGTTCTGGACTGTTCCGGGTCTATGCAGGGCGAATCTATCGCGGAAGCCAAAAAGGCCGTGGAAATACTTATCAGGGCATTAGAGGCGAACACGACGTTTAACATCTATCGTTTCGGAAGCGGCTTTGATTATTTGTATCGCCGCAGCAAACCCTACGATGAAAAGAGCATGAAAGACGCCCTGAAATATCTTTCCAAAACGGAAGCCGACAAAGGAGGAACAGAAATCCTGCCGGTTCTTGGAGACATTTATAAGACGCGCCCGGCAAGCGGTTTCCGCCGTGATATTTTCCTTCTGACAGATGGAGAAATCAGCAACGAAGATGACGTGATGACAATGGTTGAACGTCATAACCAGACAACGACGTTATCTACCGTCGGTATCGGCAGCGGGCCCAATGAGTTCCTGATCAGAGGTGTGGCAAGAGCTGCCCGTGGTTCGTCCGAAATGATTGCGCCAAAAGAAAGAATCGAGCCGAAAGTCCTGCGCCTTTTTCAGAGGGTCATGGCCGGGCGCATTGACAATTTGAAGATTCACTTTGGTGTCCGGGCCGAACAGGCGCCTGCCAATCCGGTTGTATATAGAAATCAGGGCACCGGTATTTTCGCCCGAATTAAAAGCGGCGAACTGAAAAATAAATCAGTCAAGGTTCAACAATATAACAGCGGAGGAGAAACATTAAGGGAATGGAGTCTTGAGATTGAAGAAGTGAACGGTGGGGAGATGCCGCTGTCCAAACTGTGGGCGCGGGAAAAAATCCGCGAGATCGAAGAAGGAGGCGGAACCGGGGAAGGCTCCCGCCAGGGCGCTAGAATCGAAAAGAGGAAGCGGGACGAGGCAATAGAGATTTCCCGCCAATACGGGGTCATCAGCAGATCCACCAGTTTCGTCGGCATCGAAAAGACACGGAACGCGAAAGCAAAGGACTCCTGCATGGTTCTTCGCGTTGTTCCAACTTGCATCACCAGCGGCTGGCACGGTTTGGGAAGTCAGATACAGTTCTCAATAAACAATGCCGTGGGATTTATGGAAAGAGATACTGTTCAATATTCCATAAGGAAAATGCCGGATGCCCGGGTCAATGAACCCGAGGACCTGATACCTTGCTTCTTGCGCAACCAGAGTTCTAAAGACGTGTTTGGCAGCCCTTTCGACGCGACCTTTACGGCCGCCCGCAAAACTCTGTCGCGGTTCAGCAAAAAAGATGATGAGCTCTTTGACATTCTCTCACTCCAGCGGGCTGAAGGCGGATTCGACACTGGCATTGTCATCGAAAATCTTCTGAACATAACTCGATCCGGTTGGCTGGCTATTGCTAAGCGCATGAATGTCAAGGATAAAGCCGGTCTTATGTTAATTCTGATAACATCGGTTGTTCTTGCGCTGCTGGAAGAAAAATTCAGCGCAAGAAAGAGCGAGTGGGATGGGATTGTTGCAAAAAGCCGCCTCTGGCTGAAGAAACAGGTTGCGCTGGGCAAACCGACTGTTGACGGACAACCGTTGGAGGACTGGGCAAAGAATTTTGTGAGAGAAAAGCTTATCCCGTAGATGAACGGAGGCAATCATGGCACACTTAGTAGAAAGCATGATGTATGTCGGTGAAACGCCATGGCATGGCCTGGGCAGAAAAATACTAGACGGAAAAAAGCTCAGCGTCCGTGAAGCCATTGTCGCGGCAGGGCTGGACAGGCATGTGGAATTAAGGCCCGTCTATACAGAAAAACCGGACGGCAATGCGAGATCCGGCATCCTCAACGGCGGTAAGCAGGTATTGGCGCCGGCCAAGATACGCGATGGCAATAAGGACGTCTGCAAAAATGATCCCGTGGCACGCTACATCCTGCTGTCCAACGAGCACGGCGGCGCTATTTCCGTCCATGTCGGGTTTACACCGATCTGTTATATGCAACAATACTCTTATGATGTCTTACGAATCCGAAGCCAGTAAACTGCTCCGTGTCCGCCACACAGCCAGTATGCGCTGCTGCCGGTATGAGCAGTGGATATGACCAACCCGGAATTTTCTTTACATCATTTCGGACCGGTCACTGATTTTGATGAAAAAAAACAGGGAATATACATCGATTTAATCGCACAGAACGAGAGAGAATCAATTAAACGCGGATTGTCCAAATCGTGGACAGGATGAATCGATTAATCCTCATTCATCTGGATGGGCTTTGTCCTCCATGAATAATCTCCGGTATATCCATGGACCTTCCGTCTGCTGTATTCAATTCCACTCCAGCGCATCCTTCTGCAAAAAGGGACAAAAAACGAATTGATGGTCACCAAAAACGGAGCCACAAGGGGAAGAAGCACTATCCAGAAGTTCACCTTGATTCTGATGCCGGGTTCCCGCGGTTTGCCTGATTGAGAACGGTTGGAATTTAGCGTCCAGAAAATCAGTTTCGCACTGATCCTCGGTTCCGTATCAATGATAGTTTTCAGCGCCGTAATCCCCATGGCGACATCGATAATGATGGATAATAAGGCCACCAGACAAAAAGGATACCAGCGGGCGATGACCAGCGCACATACCAGCACGGGCAATCTGATGCCGATATTCAGTAAAAACACCCAGACGGCTTTGGTTGTCCACCAGGTTTGCAGGATCTGACGATTCGTAAATGTAATAACATTCTTTAAATTTTCTTTTTTCTTCGGAGGATGTCTGAGCACAATGCAGTCCGGCACGAACAGCGTTTCATATCCCTGTTTTCGCAAGGCTCTATAGATATTCATATCGTCCGTTGTAATGGAGCTTCCTCCTTCGCCGTTGATCTGGCGCATCAAGTCAGCTTTCTCAAATACCTCCCGGGGAATCGCCAGACCGCCGCCCCAGATGTATTTGTGCTTCCCCACCAGAAAAGCAGCGGAGATAAGAATCCAGAGCGCCTGAGCCAGAGAAGCCAATCCTTCACCGGGAAGATAAATTCTGGCAGACGTGACCGCGCCAAGCCGGTGATGGTCGTGTGTGAGAGGCGCGATCAGATTACTCAGCCAATCATTGAAGGGGCGGGCATCGGCATCTGCAATAACATAGACTTCCGTCTTAGGAGAGGAATTTTCTATGGCGGCGATCAGGTTGTTATTTTTCTGACATCGATGGATATCCCTTGTCCTGGATAGATGGACGACATCATCGGCAATGGCTATTTTGACATTCTTATATTTTGCTGAGTATTTTTGCAGCTCCGGCAATGATGCATCATCCTGTGTAGTCACAAAAATGACTTCCCATTTGCTCTGGTAATTCTGCCCCAAAAGAGCTTCAAGATTATGAGGGTCTATTTTACCGCGCTGCGGTGAGATAACGGTCAGAGCCGGATATTTTTGAGGTTCTCTGCGCAACCAGCCCTGCGTATGGCCTCGCAAAGCCAGAATAGACATCAACCCGAATATGGAACTGGCTATGGCCAGAAAAGCACAAAAGTAACCAACATATTCCAGCATCGTGAAACCTTTCTATACTTGTATTTCGTTAACGCTGATCCGTCTCATCTGCATCGGCCGTCGACCGCCGACATCCACCCATCTCCCGTTTGCCAGGGATCCACATGATGCATACCTGCCGCATTCCATCCGGTTCCCGTTTTTGTAATTATGGGTTTTTCCGAAACCAACCGGTCCGCATACGCCGTCTCTGACAACTCAACGATCTCAAAAGCAAAGACCTGTATTCCATAGTCGGGATCATCATCCTGCGCAAATCTAAAAAGCTTCCCTTTATCCATGATCACCCGGCCGGCGGGCCGCGAAAAATGCTTGTTGGATTTTAAAATCGGATTTTTTGCATGAGGACGCCACCCTTTTGTCAATTCATCCGAAAAATACAAATTGAGAACATTACTTCTTGTGTCAGAAACAAACATCCACCATTTATCCTGATAACGAAAAATCGAGGCATCCGAATATTGATCTCCGGTCAGCAGCTTTCCTGCAAATTCCCACTTGTCCGGGAATTCTAACGCTTTATATAACCTGACGGAATCATCCTGATAACTTTCCGGGATCATGTAGAAATCGCCATTCCATTCGAAAACGTACGGGTAAGACAAATGAAACGGCTCCCTGAGCACAACTTTTCGGTAATGCCATTTTTTTCCATCCGTGCTTTCCGCATAAGCAATCTCACCCTGATTGTTTTTCCGGTTCAGCACTTCAAAAAACATAAAATATTTTTCATTTTTGAAAATAAGGAAGGGATCAGCAACAAAGACAGCAGGGATATCCACGACATCATCGGCTGTTAAAACCGGATTATCAGTGTCGCTTCCCGGCGCCAGATCAAACAGAGTCGGACCTTCATAAATGCCGATGGACCAACGGTGATCATCCTGAATTCTTTGATATATTGCACAGCTGAACAATAGAACCGGCAATAAAATAAAGTAAATATAATATTTCTTCATACGTTTTTCCGGATAGCCTTCATCGAACGAATCGAAGATAATTGCGAACTTGGATGCCTTTCTACCTCAATTCTAAAAAAATGAAAGAAAAAAATATCCTTGTCTGTTACAGTCAGAATCGTCTTGACGCAGAAATCTTCTTTTCATATATTGCCGCCATCATTTCCCATAAGATGAACCGGAATGATGACCGCCGATAATTTACCGCCCAAAAAGATCATGAGGATTAACGGCATGGAAAAATCTGCTTCAGGAGAAACGAAGGGGACGCTGCTCCGCATCGGTGGAATGGCGACCATGCCCAGCCGCTGGAAAAGTTTTAAAATTGCTCTGACGCCTATTCTGAAACAAGTCGATCAGCTTTATCTTTACCTGGACAAGTACACGCACATTCCGGCTGAAATCAGCGCCGAGAGGAAAATCATTCCTCTGCTGCCTCAAGAAGGAGAAAAACACCTTTGCGCTGCGGGCAAGTTTGCCTGCCTGAACATCGTCTCCAAACCTTTTCTTTATTTTGGTTTCGACGACGACATCATTTATCCGGCGACGTATGTTGACCATCTGGCTGCCGCCCTGCATCGTCTTCACTATCGGGCACTGGTGGGAATTCATGGATCCATATACGCCATGCCTTGTACTTCGTATGTCAGAAAACGCCGGGTGCTGCATTTCAAAAAAGCCTTGTCTTTAGACTGCGTGGTGGACGAACTGGGATCGGGTACGTTGGCCTTTCATTCCAATTGCATCAACATCGATCCCGGTGAATGGATTTGCCGCACCAATGTTGATCTGATGGTGATGCTCGATGCCATTCGCCAGGAAGTCCCGCGCATTGCCGTCCGGCGGCCGTGGCGTTTTCTCAAACCCATTAAACAATGTCAGAAAGACTCCATCTACAGGGCGCTTCGCACAGATGACCGTTTCCCCACCCGGATCCTGCAGGCCGCCATGGCTGATTATCCGGGACGCTGGTGTCTATCAGACTGAGTGATTCAGGCTGTTTGATTTACGGGTCAGCATCTAATGCAAAATAGAGCAAAATAGGGACAACGCCGATTTAATCCAACCACTTTCATCTTTTGCTGAGAACAGGGAATGTTCCCATTTCTCTACTGATGAAAAGACAGCTTACCGGATATGCGGTGAATTTTAACTGGTGTCACAACCGCTGTGAATAAAGGGGACGGTTCTATATTTTGTTAGCGATTCCCAACCTTTCTATCTAATAATAGACGGTCTTCTTTAAGTTCTCAAAGATTTTGCTTGATTTAGTGCAACCTGATATACATACTTTAAAAATAAATAGAACCGTCCCCTTTTATGCTCGACGATTGTCTTCTAGCATGGCCCTCCCGGTCCCAGTCATTCTATTGGCTACCTTGCATTGTAAAGCTTTTTATCAATAACCTCCGCGAGTTGTCCTGGATCAAGTTGCGCGGTTGGATCACCGTCCGGTCTTCCGGTGTTTGGATTATTTTTCCAATATTTGGGCGGCTGGGGATTTTTATAAGGTATTTGGGTGCTGGTTATCGGCCAGGCGTAGTTGGAAACAACCGCCCGCCGCCGGGTGACGCCGGCCGGGGTGACATTTAGCACCACTGTGTCCGCCGCAATGGTCACCTCTCCGTTATACCATTTGCGGATGTCTTCCAAAGCCAGTTGGATGGTATCGTCCGTGGCCTGAAAATGCGTGCCCACCGCCAGCCTTGGCGCTTTTCCCTGCTTTTGGACCTGGTCCAAAATAAAGCCGTAGGCTTTGTGCGGCGTGTGAGAGCTGTCCTGAACATTTTGCGCCTGCTGCACCGCGTTGGGATGGGTGTCCGGATCAATGCCCATTTTTCTAATCCAGTTAGATGCGGTCATGACAATTTCATGGATTAAAACATCAACGCCAGATTTGGCGTTGTCGATCATATAATTATTGGGCAAGGAATCTCCGCAATAAATCATCGACAAAACTTCTCCCAACGGAGTTTTCCACTCCAGTTTATAGCTCAGAGAACCAGCCCGGCAATGGACAGCGGGAAAATGCGTGATTTTTACTCCATTTTGGTTGTAGGCAACATTATCGTTATTGGGATTTCCACTGGCATCTTTGCCCGTTTTTCTCCAGTCCAGTTCAAAGGCAACCAGATCATAGGCGTCGCGCTTATTGGAGAGATCGTAAGGTGGTGGTGGGTAATCATTATAGCTTGTAAAAAGGAAGGCCTGGCTCTCGTTGTGCCAACGCATCATTTCTGTCAGATGGTCACAGTATGCTTTTGTGCCGTCAGGAAAGGGGCCGCGCACATTTCCATTAGGATCCGTATATGTAAAATTAGATTCGGACGGTCCCCAGATATAAAGAGGCCAGAAACGGCCATAGGATGGCCCAAAGCCGTAAATAAACGGCAAATCTCCCATGTGGTCGGCATGCAGATGAGTCAGAAAGATTTTGTACATCTTGTCCAGGTTGACACCCATCGCCCAGTACTTGACAATGGAGCCTGTGCCCATGTCAAAAACAAAGCAATCACCGTTACCCAGCTCGACAAAAACGCTGACCGCCGCCTGACTGATCATCGGAATGCAGGTGGTGCCCATAAATGAAATTCTCATTTCATCGCGGCCCAGTTTTTCCGTGCCGGGATGGTAGGGTGGCAAACTTGCCAGAAGAGAATTCATTTGTGTGGGATCTCCGGGCGACTGCGCAGAACTTGTAGAGCAGCTGCTCAAAGCGCCTCCCAGAGCTAGTCCTCCCACTGTTGCCGCCGAATTTTTCAACAACTCTCTTCTTGTTATGCTCATTTTTTTCCTTTCCTTGCGGATATCCACCGCAAAATCATTGGTTTGAAAAAAAATATTATTTTTTTAATTAACAGTCAATTATTTTTTTAATAGGGAGGAGGCAGGAGGCGAGAGCTTTGAAAAACTCATCTTGCAGTCATCTATGAAAAAACTTTTCAAGTTAAAGCGCCCCCCCACCCTTTATTGTTTTTCGGAAGCGAAGAGACTTCAGATATCTCGGAGCTTTCGAAAAACAAAATCTTACTGATCGCCATGCCGTATTACGGTTCTATATTTCGTTGGCGCTTCCCAACCTTTCTATCTAATAATAAACGGTCTTCTTTAAGTTCTCAAAGATTTTGCTTGATTTAGTGCAACCTGATATGCATGCTTTGAAAATAAATAGAACCGTCCCCATTTACGTACCAATTTCATCATTTTCCAAAAATGTCCCAGTATCCCTTGATGAAAACAAGAACGATAATCAGCGGCAATATATAGGTCACATAAAATCTGGCACGGTGGGGAAACTTACTCCCCTTTCCCGTGTTGACCTCCGCGATAAAGTTTTTCCAGCCCCAGCCGTAGCGACTTGTGCAAAACAAAAGGAAGATGAGTGAACCAACCGGCAACAGTGTCGTGCTGAAAATGAAATCTTCCAGATCAAGGATATTGGTGTTAGCTCCCAGCGGCTGAAAACCGGAAAGCAAATTGAACCCCAGCACACAAGGAGCAGAAAGGAGCACAACCGCCGCGGCATTCAGCACAGAGGCTTTTTTACGGCTCCAACCATGAACGTCTATCCAATAGCTGACGATGTTTTCAAATGCCGCTATCACGGTGGTCAGAGCGGCAAAACTCAAAAAAACAAAAAAGATCGCTCCCCACAGGCGTCCGCCGGCCATCTGGTTAAAGATGTTGGGAAGAGTGACGAATATCAAACCGGACCCGGCACCGGGATGGACGTCGAAGGCGAAGCAGGCGGGGAAAATGATCAGGCCGCTCATCAGCGCCACAAATGTGTCCAGACCGATGATGCGCAAAGACTCGCCCGCAAGGCTGTGCTCCTTTTTCGCGTAGCTGCCGAAGATCGCCAGTGCCCCGACACCGAGACTGAGCGTAAAAAAGGCCTGCCCCATCGCGGCAAAAATAACTTCTCCCGGCTTTACGGCCAGCAGGCGGCCAAAATCGGGAAGCAGATAAAATTTTATCCCCGCCCCGGCGCCGGGCAGGAAAACGGAATTGACGGCCAGTGCCAGCATCAGCAGAAACAAAAGCACCATCATGACCTTGCAGACCCGTTCCACCCCTTCGCGCAGTCCGATGCCGGTTATAAAAAAACTGAACACCACCACGATTGTCATCCAAACAAACATGGTCACAGGGGCGGAAAGCAGGCCGCCGAAAAATGCGCCTATTCCATCCGGCGAGAGACCGGCAAAATCGCCCCTCAATGTAAAAAACACATACGCGAGAATCCAGCCGGTGACAGTTGTATAGAACATCATCAGCAGGTAGTTTCCCGCTATGGCAACATGGCCGTAGATGTGCCATTTTGTCCCGGCCGGCTCCAGTGTCTTCATAGCCTTGGCGATATTTTGCCGGGCGGCCCGGCCGATGGCCAGCTCCATGATCATTATCGGCGCGCCCAGGATGATGAGAAAAACGAGGTAAATCAGTACAAAGGCCGCACCGCCGTATTTTCCGGCAATAAACGGAAAACGCCAGACATTCCCGAGTCCGATGGCGCAGCCGGCCGCCAGCAAAATAAAGCCTAGCCTGGTTCCCAGAGACTCACGCTGATTTTTATCATCCATAATTTTTCACCTTACAGGGGGACGGGCACTCACTCAGCCTGCCAACCTCCCAAACCTCTAACCCTCTTTCGACTAACTTCAACATCATCCCGGGATCGGCAAGTTAGCCTGAAACAAAGCTCCATCTCGTGTAGTGGAGCACCATCTACCATCAACCATGAGCAACGGGCTGCGGCCTTTCGCCTTTATCCTTTTTCCTTCTACCACGCCTCTTTTGCTTACACATCCCAGAATATTTGTTGCAAGCAAAAAATGGAGAAAGTTGCAAATGGCATAAAAACGTGACTTCTTGCAAAAAACAGGCGCGATCAATAGATAAATGCGAAATGCCATAGGACTGGTGGTGATTTTGAATGGACTGGCTCTGCAGACGAGCTTCTCAATCATTTGACGGAACTTTCGCCAATAGAGGGGTATAATCAGGAAAACGAGATTCAGAAACTGAGGGCGAAGCTGAATAAAGCTGGACTTCTTGCAACAGCCCAATCCTTACCCTTCTGTCGGTATCTGATCCTGGCAAAAAACGTTGTCAACGGTCTTTTAAAGCGGGAGTTCCCTGTTTCGACATCAACGATATAAAAGGCATTGCCGATGTCATTGAAAACATATTTCTCAAATGAAACTTTGCAGCAATACCCTTCTTGTGATTTTTTAGCCGGCTCTCCTGTTACGTTAAGCCTTTCTTCGCATTTGTTAAAGTCTGAAAATGTTTTCTTTCTTCTTCGATGATTTTCTCTATGGCTTCATGCTGTCCAGGGGGGACTAATCTCTTAATTTCATGATAATAGAGAATCGAATCCAGCTCCCTTTGAATCGCGAAATCTAAAGCGGTACGGGTATCCGTTACGCGGGACAATTGTTTGTCCATGATTTCCTTGGTAAAGATCAAATTATTATCGACATACGTTCTTACATAAGCGGCGAACTCCCCTTCGTAGCTTTCCGGCGGATTGCTTTTTTCCATAGCGTGTAAAAATTTTTCAAAAATCTGTTTATGGCTGACTTCCGCTTCTGCCAATTGGGCAAATAATTTTTTCTCGTCATCCTTTTTGGCGATCTGTTCGGCGTAACGATAAAAACTTGCCCCATTTTCCTCAATTCTGATTGCGATTTCCATAATATCGCTTGCTGAAAAAACTCCCATTTTGAATGCCTCCTTTTCATAAAACCCAAGCATCAGAAACCGATAGCTAAAATACCATAATGGGTACCATCGATGCGCTGCAGCTTGCCGGTCGAATTATCCCGCACGCAAAGCATACCGGGACAGGATCAATATCCTGCCCTCAACGGGCAGAGTGACAATCCCTGTCAAATGTTGAACATATTTTCTTTGCCAATGCAACTATTTTAAAATCAATCAGGCCGGTTGCTTAAGGTTTGATACTTTTGACCTTGATCAAAACCCTTGCCGTCTGAGCCTGTCCTTCAGAAAAATAAACACCAGCCGGCAGGAGGATTTTCGTATCCAGCGTTGTCGTGAAAAATATTTTTTGCAGATCAATCGGTTCTGTCTCGATTTTGATCCGTTCCGGTTTTACTTGAGCTCCGATCAGAACCCGAATCTTCGAAGGAGAAACGGTGATTTTTTGCAAACGGAGATTTACGGGTAATGAATTTTTAGTATTCACATCCACGGAAAATGTCCAGGGAATGGATTTGGAACCGTAAACGTGAATTTTGGAGGGAATAATGTCGGCAACCGTCAGGCTGGATGGCGTGTTGACCATGTCAGCAGTCAGGTTGAATTCACGTTTTTTATTCATGGCCGATGATAAATCCAGTGATAATTTCAACGACCGCTCGTCAAGCAGGCGGAAAGCCTGCTCCGCTCCCTGAAGAACCACCTTCGCCTCATTGACCTGAGGCTCATCAATTTGCCAGTTTTGTGGAACGTTTTTATATTCTATCGGGATGATAAAATCACGACGGACAATGTCCCTCTGGTAACCAAAGGCCATCCATAAAAGGCAGGCCATGACCACCGCAATCACCTTTTCCAGCGTATTTTCTTTGAGCCAGTTCAATGCGGGGTGCGAATTCTTCCCCGGGGTGATCCGAACAAAAAACTGTTCCAGGGCCTCATGTAATACTGCGGCATTTTGAATGACCGTCAGATTTCCAAGATAAGCCAGCGATATGGTTCCCCGTTCTTCGGAAACCACAACGCACATCGCGTCGGACCTTTCGGCCAGCCCCAGAGCTGCGGTATGGCGCAGTCCTATATTGCCGTACTGCGACGGTTTCATGGAAAGCGGCAGATGGCAACCGAAGCGGGTTACCCTATTCCCATTGATAATGACCGCGCCGTCATGGCCGATGGAATGGGGATCGAACAGGCTCTCCAAAAGAGGCTCGCTGATCACCCCATCCAAACCGATTCCTCCATTGATGTGACGCTCCAGCGGGTCAATGCCTTGTAAAACAATGAGCGCGCCTATTTTTTTTTTAGCCAGATTGGCGGCGGTCTGCGCAACCATTTCGGCGGTTGATTTCAGACCGGAAAGCGACGGATATTTCTTTCCGATGTTGCCCAGCATCGCCAGTCGTTCAAAGAAACCGCGCAAGTCATCCTGGAAGATGACCACGAGAACAAAAAGCAAGATCGCAAAGAATCCCTGAAGAACAATGGTGGTCAGATAAAGCTGAAAAAAACGGGCGGCGAGATAGACGCCGCCGATCAGCGTAATGCCGATGAGCACAAAGCGGGACGCCCTTGTTTTAAACCAGGTCAGACCGGCGAAAATCATGAGGGCGATGATCATCACATCCAGGATATCCTGAATCCTGATGCTTTTGATCATTGCTATGCCGGAATCCATGAAGGCCATAAAAATTTGCTCTAAACTGCCGAAATCGTAAGACTTAAAAAGTATATAAAAATATGTCTTCGCATGTCAAGAAGGTTTGACAATCTTTATATTGACATTGGTTGCCATTGTCCCCTATTGTCGTGCCTATGAAAAAAATATCGTGCAAGAAGCTTAAGCCAGACGATTTCGCTTTACAGGAAAAGCCGCGCAGAGAAAGTGTCTGGTGTGTGAAACACGGTTACTTTATTGATCTGGATGCCTGCCGTGCCCGCTCCTTGCAACAAAAGCATTGCCGCCGGTGCTTTGCCTCTTTAATACAGACATCGCTGTCTTTCTGATGTCATCGGATGAATGTCAACGAGCATGGGTTTAAAAAAATATATTGACAAAAAATAATCTTGTTGTTAGAGGAGCAAAAATTCTGGAATATGATATGGCAAAAATGATTCAGATATTAACACGAAATGGCTGGTGGTGGAATCTTACAGGGAGGATTTTCCGCCGCTGATTCCGTTTTGAATGAGAGCACAAGCCGCGGAGAACCTTCGGGATCTTCGCGGCTTTTTTTATTTTTTGCAAACAAAGGCCGTGAATAAAAAATTCGCGGCCTTTGTGTTTTAAGGGGTTTCGTCAAAATCAGCGAAATATGGTTCGAGGCGGAAAGAAAATGAAACCGCACACGAAGTCCATCCGGAGAAGGAGAAGTGAATGTACCAACCCAGTTTTACAGAATTTGAAAAGTTGGCCAGGAAAGGGAATCTGATTCCGGTCTATCGGGAAATCCTGGCGGATGTGGAAACGCCTGTTTCTGTCCTCATGAAGCTTCAAAACAGGAGTCACGTTTACCTGCTGGAAAGTGTTGAAGGCGGCGAAAAATGGGGGCGTTATTCTTTTTTAGGAACCGATGCCCGGGTTGTTTTCAGAGTGCGAGGCGACAACGTTATGATAGAAGATCGCGGGAACGTATCGACGCTGGCACATCAAGGCCATCCTCTTGATTTTTTGCGCGACCTGCTCGGTCGCTATAAACCGGTTGCCGTTTCCGGCCTGCCCCGTTTTTACGGCGGCGCGGTCGGTTATTTAGGCTACGAAATGGTCCGTTTTTTTGAAAATCTGCCGCCGAACCCGCCGGATGATCTGAACCTTGATGAGTCAGTTTTTGTCATCAGCGATTCACTGATCATTTTTGACAATGTACGCCACACGATGAAAGTCGTCGCGTGCGCATTCATAGACGCAACCGGTTCCCTGGAAGAAAGCTATAAGACGTCCTGTGAAAAAATCGAGATGATGATTGAAACGATTTCCGAGGCGGTATCGCATAAGATAGCGGGGGAAACGGCAGGAAACGTCAACCTGACATCCCATATGGCACCCGAAAAATACAAAGCCGCCATTGAAAAGGCCAAGGAATATATTGTGGCTGGAGACATTATTCAGGTTGTGCTTTCCCAGCGATTTGAAACTGAATACCGGGGACGTCCCGTTGATCTCTATCGGGCTTTGCGTTTTGTGAATCCATCGCCCTATCTTTTCTTTTTGAAAATGAACGATCTGACCCTTATCGGCTCCTCGCCGGAAGTCATGGTGCGCAAAGAGGAAGACGTTTTGGAACTGCGTCCGATTGCCGGAACAAGAAAAAGAGGGCGGACGGAACAGGAAGACCGCGCCCTGTCAGATGAACTGCTTTCAGATGAAAAAGAACGAGCGGAGCACGTGATGCTGGTGGATTTGGGGAGAAATGACCTGGGGCGGGTGGCTCAGGCGGGCAGCGTTCAGGTGAATCAATATATGGTCGTGGAAAGATATTCACATGTCATGCATCTGGTTTCCAATGTTCGCGCTCATCTGGCGAAGGGCAAGGATGCTTTCGATGTTCTGGCAGCAACGTTTCCGGCAGGCACTTTGACCGGCGCGCCCAAAGTTCGGGCCATGGAAATTATCAATGAGCTGGAAAAAGTGAAACGCGGCCCTTACGGAGGCGCAGTCGGTTATTTCAGTTTCAGCGGTAATATGGACCTGTGCATTACCATCCGGACGATGATTCTGAAAAACAACAGGGTTTATATTCAGGCCGGTGCGGGCATCGTTTACGATTCGATTCCGGAATCGGAGCATCAGGAATCTTTGAATAAATCCCGAGGTATGCTGCAGGCCGTTCGTCTGGCGGCCGGTGGTTTTACCGTCGGGAATGGAAGTTAGGAGGCCGCTATGATTCTCATGATTGATAATTACGATTCTTTTACCTTCAACATTGTCCAGTACCTGGAACAAATGGGCGCGACCGTTTTAACATATCGTAATGATCAAATAACAATGGATGCAATAACCCGTCTGAAACCGAAGGCGATTTTTCTTTCGCCGGGCCCACGCACACCTTCCGAGGCGGGAATTACGGTCGATGTCATCCGTCATTTATATCAGGAGATCCCGATCATGGGGATATGTCTGGGCCATCAGTCCATCGGCTATGCTTTCGGCGCCACGGTCAGGCGGGCGGAACGCGTGATGCACGGTAAAGTATCTCCCGTCCGTCATGACGGTAAAACCATATTTGCCGGACTGCCCAATCCTTTTTCCGCGGGTCGTTACCATTCGCTGATTGTGGATCGAAAAACGCTGCCCGATGATTTGGAAATCAGCGCACAAACCCCTGAAGGAGAGATCATGGGTTTGCGGCATAAACGATATCCGGTAGAAGGCATTCAATTTCATCCGGAATCGGTGCTCACACCGCAAGGCAAACGTATTATGAGAAATTTTCTTAAACACACAGAACGAAAGGAGCGTTTGTCATGATGAAGGAAGCGATTGATCAAGTGGTAAAGAAAATCGATTTGACGGAGTCGGAAATGATGGAAGCGATGAGGGAGATCATGGAAGGTGCCGCAACGCCCGCCCAAGTTGCTGCGCTGATCACGGCGTTGCGGATGAAAGGCGAAACCGTCGGCGAAATCACCGGTTCGGCGCGCATCATGCGCCAGAAGGGCACCCGGATCAACGCCTGTTCTTCGACCATTGTGGATACCTGTGGCACCGGCGGTGACGGACTCAACACCTTTAATATCTCCACGACGGCCGCCTTTGTTGTCGCGGCGGCAGGTCTTACCGTTGCCAAGCATGGCAACCGGGCTGTGTCCAGCGGTTGCGGCAGTGCCGATGTCCTGGAAGCCCTCGGCGTCAATATCAATGCGGATCAGGAAATAGTGGAAGAATGCGTCCAGCAAATCGGAATCGGTTTTCTATTTGCGCCGAGACTTCACGATGCGATGAAATATGCCGTCGGTCCCCGACGGGAAATCGGCATTCGAACCATTTTCAATATGCTGGGGCCTCTGACCAATCCGGCGGGAGCAACGGCCCAACTTCTCGGTGTTTATGATGCAAAACTTACGGAAATGTTCGCCGGCGTATTAAAGAATATGGGGACCAAAAGAGCTTTTGTTGTTCACGGAACCGATGGGCTTGACGAAGTCACCATTACCGGTGAAACACGGGTTGCCGAACTCCATGAAGGAATTATTCAGACATACAATATCAATCCGATGGATTACTTCGGAAGACTCGATCCACTGGAATCGATACGCGGCGGCGAGCCTGCCATCAATGCTCAAATTACCCAAGATGTCCTGACGGGGAAAGGCGGTGCCTGTCGCAATGTTGTGTTAATCAATGCGGCCCTGGCAATAGTTGCAGGTGAAAAGGCAAAAGATATCAGGGAAGGATTGGCGGTGGCAGCCGACTGCATTGACAGCGGAGCCGCGGTAAGAAAACTGCAGGCGTTGATTGAAATGAGCAACAGTTGATGGATATATGATACTCGATAAAATCATTGAAACGAAAAAAGAAGAAGTAGAGCGGCTGAATAAGGAAACGAGCCGGTCTGAACTCCTGGAAAAAATTGCCGTCTTGAAACCGTGCAGGAATTTTCGCAACTTGCTTAAAAACAGCGGGTGCAATATCATTGCGGAGCTCAAATGTGCGTCTCCTTCGCGAGGCCGGCTCGCTGCCAAATTTGATCATCTGAACATTGCGCGTACTTATGAAAAAAACGGTGCGGCAGCGATTTCTATTCTTACCGATGAAAAATATTTTATGGGACATAAAAACTACCTGACACAAATTAGCCAGGTCGTGAAACGGCCTCTGCTGCGAAAAGATTTTATCATAGACCCTCTTCAAGTTTATGAAACGCGAGCCATCGGTGCTGATGCCATTTTGCTTATCGTACGCGTTTTAGGGAAAAAACTTGAAGAGTTTATTACTCTTGCGCAGGCCATTGGTTTGTATTCGTTGGTGGAAGTGCACACTCGCGAGGAACTGGAAATGGCACTTGATGCCGGTGCGGACATTATCGGTATCAATAACCGCGATTTGGATACATTCGCTGTCGATGTCAAAACCAGTTGTCGACTCCAGGCCTATATCCCCGAAGATAAAATCACCGTTTCTGAAAGTGGCATCAGAGAACGGAAAGACATAGAATTTCTCATGCAGTCGGGCATTCATGCCTTTCTAATTGGAGAACATCTTGTCACTGCTACGGATATAGGTCAAAAATTACGAGATTTAAGAGGAGAGGATGGCAATGACCCAGATTAAAATCTGCGGCATCACCAATAAAAGGGATGCGGTTTGCTCAGCTCAATGGGGTGCGTCGGCGCTGGGTTTTATCTTTTACCCGCCATCCCCCCGCTATATCAAACCGGAGGAGGCGAAAAAAATCATCGACATATTACCCGACAGCACGGTTAAAGTCGGGGTCTTTGTAAATGAGACACCGGACAATATAAAAAAGACAATGAAGACCTGCATACTGGACATGATTCAGCTGCATGGAGACGAAACTCCTGAATATTGCCGCCAATTTCCCCCAACCCTGCTTATCAAAGCCATTGCGTTAAATGGCAATGAAGATATCGACAGGGCGCTAGCCTATGACGCCGCTGCGCTGCTGATAGATACCCGTCATGCCGGGCTTTTTGGCGGGACGGGCAAAAAATCAAACTGGAATCTGGCCTGTGAACTTAAAGCTTACAGAAGGCTGATTTTATCCGGGGGCCTCAACGCTGAAAATGTTACCGATGCTTTAAAAATAGTTGCCCCCGACGCTCTTGATATCAATAGCGGCGTGGAGGTATTTCCCGGGAAAAAGGATCATGGCAAGTTGGCACGCGTCTTTGACATTATCCGGATGACCGGCAAGAAGTCCGGAAATACACCATTAATTTTTCAGAAGAGGGATAAATGACTAAAAGATTGCCTGACAAAAATGGACATTTCGGTATTTTCGGTGGACGTTATACAGCGGAAACCTTGATGCCCGCTCTCATTGAACTTGAAAAAGCTTACCAGGAAGCAAGCAAGGATAAAAATTTCCAGGAAGAGTTTGCATGGTATCAGCAGGCATATGCCGGCCGTCCTACTCCTCTTTACTGTGCAAAGCGTATGGCGGAAGCTTCAAACGGGGTCAGAATTTACTTGAAGCGGGAAGACCTGAACCACACCGGATCTCATAAAATCAATAATACATTGGGACAGGTACTGCTTGCGCGCAGGATGGACAGGAAAAAAGTCATCGCGGAAACCGGTGCAGGCCAGCATGGCGTTGCCACCGCGACCGTGGCCGCGCTCTTCGGCATGAAATGCAAAATATTCATGGGCGAAGAGGATATCCGCCGTCAGGCACCCAATGTTTTCCGTATGAAAATACTGGGCGCGGAAGTCGTACCGGTGAAAAGCGGTACGGCCACGCTAAAAGACGCGATGAACGAAGCCATGCGTTACTGGGTGTCTTCGGTGCGGGACACCTTTTACGTGATCGGTACCACCGCCGGACCGCATCCGTATCCGCAGATGGTGCGCGATTTTCAATCCGTCATCGGGAAGGAAACAAAAAGACAAATCATGAAACTGGAGGGAAGAAACCCTGATGTGCTTGTTGCTTGCGTAGGCGGGGGCAGCAATGCCATGGGAATGTTCTATCCTTTCCGTAACGAAAAAAATATTGCCATGTACGGCGTGGAAGCGGCGGGCCGCGGCTTGGATACTTCTGAGCACTCGGCCAGCATCAACGGTGGCAGAGTCGGTGTTCTGCACGGGAATAAAACGTATCTCCTGCAGGATCAACACGGTCAGGTGCGCGACGCCTATTCCATCGCCGCCGGTCTGGATTATCCCGGTGTGGGCCCGGAGCATGCCTATTTTCACGCGACCAAAAAGGTCAGGTATGTGACCGTTACCGATGAGGAAGCGGTTAAGGCATTTTCTTTTTTGTCCATGAAAGAAGGCATCATACCGGCACTTGAGAGTGCCCATGCCATCGGCCATGCCATGAAGTTAGCGCCCGGAATGGGTAAAAATAAGATCATGGTGATTTGTCTGTCGGGTCGTGGCGACAAGGATGCCCAGACCATTATCGAATCAAATATGCCTGGAGTATTACGACCTTCCTTTGATTGAGGGCCATGATGCCCTTCAGGGTAAAGGGTTTGAAGCAGGCAACGAATGATTGTCCTCTTCTTGTCGCCCACAGGGGATAGGAAAAATATGAATCAGTTTTAAACGAGGACCGATATGAAACGAATTGAAGATAGATTTACAAAATTGCACGCCAGAAATGAAAAGGCGCTGATTGTTTATTTAACAGCAGGTGATCCATCCCTTGGCATGACAAAGAAGCTGATCCCGGCTTTGGAAAAAGCCGGTGTGGACATTCTGGAGATCGGCGTTCCCTTTTCCGATCCGACTGCGGACGGGCCTGTTATCCAGGCGGCATCGCAACGCTCGCTGAAAGCGGGCACTACGTTGGAGGGCGTACTGAAAATGGTTGCCGATGTGCGCAAAGTCTCCGAAATTCCCATTGTACTTTTCGGTTATTTCAATCCTATCTTTGCCTATGGGGTGGAGAAGTTTGCTCACGCCGCCCGTCATGCGGGAGTGGACGGTGTTCTGGTGGTTGATCTGCCTTATGAAGAAACAAACGAACTGCGAAACTTCACGGACGCTGTCGGCATAGATTTCATTTCTCTGATTGCTCCCACGACCGGCAAAGAAAGGTTAAAAAAGATTGTCTCAAAGGCGTCCGGATTTCTCTATTACATTTCCATTACCGGAATTACCGGCACTGCCGCTCCGAAGATTTCAAGCATTCAGGCAGACGTTGAAAAGATCCGAAAAATGTCGAAACAGCCGATAGCGGTTGGCTTCGGTATCTCCACGCCTGATCAAGCCAAGGAAATCGGACGTTTTGCCGATGGTATTGTCATCGGCAGCGCTGTTGTGCGTCTGCTTGATGAAAATAAAAAGAATCCAGAATTACTGAAAATAGTTTCTGACTACGTCGGCAGCATTAAAAAAGAATTACGGTAATATGCCTTCAATAACTCAAAGAGGGATACAGCTATCAAACTGTATCCCTCTTTTTTTACTCTAATGAAACATATTCAGAATAAAAAATACCAACCAGAAAGTTTTATTCTTTTCATTATTATAGTGACAAGTGAAAAATCTTAAATTACTCATCCTTTACTTGTTTCTTGTCAACCTTACAAACTGTATCGAATAACGCTTCATTCATTGTTTCTGGACCAATACTTTCCCATTGAACTTCATCATTGTCAAAAGTATAGTGTTGTATATATTTTCCATAACGATCATAAAAAACTACTTCTCTATTAATGATTTTTCTTCTAACACAGTTTATTTCATGCAATGAAACTATTCTATCCAAATATACATATTTTTTAGACCATTCTTCATCAATTTTTTTCCATCTGTCGACAAGTTCTTTTCTAGTATCATTTTCAACTATAAGATTAACCCAAACTGAAACGATATTATTAGATTTAGTCATACTCTTTTCATTGTAATACCATCTACCTACTACACTTGAACTATAATACGTCCATACTTTTGGGTCTGGTTCTTCTGAAAAACAAATTGATGGACACAAAAAAACAAAAATAATTGGACTGCCCCCCTGTGGTTAGACAGATGAGGTTAGAGCAGTCGGCCCGGGTTTTTGGTTTTGATAAAACAGTTCTTCAAACTCTACCGGCGGTCTGTATCCCAGCGAGGAATGCAGCCGTTTGCGGTTATACACGTCTTGGATAAAAAAGGGAAGCCGCCCCCTGTGTCAGGATAGTTGTCGCATGATCTAAACTTTTCTATAATAGAGTTTCCTTGGGGGCGGAGGAGGATCTTATCATGCAATATTCCAAAGAGCGTAAAGGAGCTGTTCTGAAAAAGATGA
>Ga0255343_1000255_pt1 | contig 95854 bp, 90 predicted proteins | sample wastewater_treat_4_FD_192413 | JGI IMG/M metagenome (GOLD analysis project Ga0255343, IMG submission 192413) | Wastewater microbial communities from Lulu Island WWTP, Vancouver, Canada - plant16 | ecosystem: Engineered > WWTP > Wastewater > Unclassified | place: Canada: Vancouver, British... | reverse complement strand
GACAGGGGCAGGGGCGGGGCCTGGAGCAGGGGCAGGGACAGGGGCGGGGGCGGGGATGCCTGCTCCTAGGGCTACTGCTACTGGTCCACGATCAGTTGTTGAAAACAGCTTTGAGTTCAGGGGTAGATCACCAAAAGAAGAAACGACCACCCTTAGAGGCGCTTTTTTCATCGGATAGTAGACAGGAAGCAAAAGCGGATCATCGGCCCGCACAGTACCAGCACCTACCAAAATGGCATCAGAACCAGCCCTTAAACGATGGACTGTCTTCCTGGACTCAGCACAGGTGATCCACCTGGATTTGCCATCCCTTTGAGCAGTACGCCCATCAAGGGTGGCTGCCATCTTTAAAGTCACAAAGGGACGCCGCGAGACAATCCACTTGGCAAACGCCTGGTTTAATTCCCTGGCTTCCTTTTCTTTCAGGCCAACCTCAACTAGGATTCCAGCGTCTGCCATCATCTTAATCCCCTTGCCAGAAACCAGGGGATTAGGATCAACCATTGCAACCACCACGCGCCGCACTCCAGCATCAATCAACGCTTGGGCACATGGAGGCGTCCTGCCATGGTGACAACAAGGCTCCAAGTTAACAAAAACATCTGCACCCTTGGCCTTTTTCTGAGCCTGCTTTAATGCGACTATCTCGGCGTGGTCTGCCCCCAAAACTCTGTGCCAACCTTCACCTACTACAACGCCATCCTTGACGATTACGGCACCAACCATCGGATTGGGACTTACAAGGCCAAAACCTCGACGAGCCAGGCTTAACGCCCGATTCATGTGTCGGGCATCTGTACTCATCCTTTGGCTCCCTTGGATTTCCGGCTTTTGGTTTTGGGGATAAGAGAACGGATTTCTTCCTCAAAAGCGGTTAAATCCGCAAAACTACGGTAAACACTGGCGAATCGAACGTAGGCAATCGGGTCCCTAGATTTTAAAAAGGCCATTACCTGCTCGCCAATCCAGACCGACTCTACTTCGTGGGCCATCATGTCTTGAATTTGGGCCAGCAACCCATCGACAAAGGCTTCCAGGTCCTTAATCGAGACTGGTCGCTTCTCGCATGCCCGCATCAGGCCTTCAAGAACCTTTGAGCGCTTAAATTCCTCGCGGCGGCCATCTTTTTTGATTACTCTGGGAATGAACTCTTCAGCCCGTTCGTAGGTAGTAAAGCGCCGGCGGCAGTCCTCACATTCCCGACGACGACGGATGGCGCCACCATCCCCGGAAACCCTTGAATCGACCACTTTGCTGTCGGGACTACCACAAATCGGACACTTCATCGTAGGTCCTGTCAGGCAGGACTTTCCCTGCCGCTTGTCTCAAGTTCAGCGACCATATCCAAGCGTCGCTGATGACGAGCCTCGAAGCTTGAGTTTAAGAAAATATCCAAAAGTTCGAAAGCCAGTGCAGGCGCCAACAACCGCCCACCCATGACCAGAATGTTGGCGTTGTTATGCTCTTTGGCTAATCTGGCAGTGGTAACATCGTGGACCAAGGCGGCCCTTACCCCAGGGATCTTGTTGGCGGCAATTGACATCCCTATTCCCGTGCCACAACAAAGGACGCCAAGATCGACATCCCGATTGGCAACGGCGGTGCCCACCAGCTGGGCATATTTAGGGTAATCAACAGATACCGAGGGATCGTTGGTTCCAAAATCCGTGACCTGCACGCCTTTGGATTGAACGTGTTTAATCAGTTCATCCTTCAGAGCGCAGCCACCATGGTCCGCTCCAAACCCAATACGCATAAGAATCACGCACCGGTGGGTTCAGGGGCAACGGCTATGCGATCGCGATAGAAACCACACGCGGGGCAAGCACGGTGTGGCATTCTGGGCTCACCACATCTGGAGCAGGACGACAAAGATTGCAGCACAACCTTGTCGTGATTTGCGCGACGCATGTCCCTTCTGGATTTGGAAGTCTTTTTCTTAGGGGTTAGCATCTTGTTCTCCTTGGATCTTTATGTGCTTCAAGGCCTCCCAACGAAAATCAACCACGTCAGGAGCACAGTTGCACGGGCCTTCATTCCAGTTCTTACCACACCGTTGGCAAAGGCCGCGGCAATCATCGGAACACCGTGGTATCGCGGGAAATGCAATTGCAAGCTCCTCACCAACCAACGGCTCCACATCAATTACTGGGCCTGTAAAAAAAGTAACGTCCAACTCTTCAGGTTCCTTAATATCCTTAGGCACTTTGGGTTTGGACGATTCTTTCACAAACAGATGAGAAAACTGCTGCCTAAACTCGTATGGAAAGGGCTCCGCGCACCTGCTACACACCGCGGTCATTTTCCCTTCCCAGTGCCCCACAACAGCAACCGAGGCACCAGCACGAGACAGCTTTACAAACAGGGTGATCGAGTCTTGGGCCAATGAAAACTGCGGCCCAAGGTACGGAGCAGCCCAAGCAGCATCAAGCTCACCTGAAAACTCCACCCCAGACTCGGGTATTTCCTCAACAACAAATCGAAACACCGCCCCTCCAACCGCAGGACAAACCCCGCCATTTGGGCAGGATATTTTAGAGGCAAAGCAAAAAAGCGTCAAGTGAGGATTTGCTTAGGAACAATTACCGTATTTTCATTCAAATCTTTATATTTCCCGTGCGATCCCTTTTGAGAAACAAATGTAAATCCACATTTTTCTAAAACCGATATTATTTCTTTAGACGAGTAAATATTAGGCATCTATTAATTCACGCCCCAACATGATTTTATTGATTTTGGGAAGATCAAAGGCTTCATTTTCAAAGTAAAGCTCAACCGCTTCTTTTAGGTTTGCCGTCGCCTCGTCTATAGTTTCTCCAAATGACGAGACATTAACGTTAAGACATTGTGAGACATAATATTTCCCTTCTTGCCAGATAACAAATTCGATTTCTTTCATAATTTGCCTAGCTAAAATTTGAACGACAAATAAAGTCTAAAAAAATATCCATCATGTGTAACACAAATCCAGAACTTTTTTTTCGCTTTCAAATCGGTAACCAGCATATATCTCAATCAGCTTTAACCACGACAAAAGCGAACTCGAACATTACTGTGGTGGGGAAGGTCTAAATTGATCTCATGATTGACGCCTTTAACCGCGGCGCGTAGAATCCGCCGGTGGTTCTCGAACCTGACGCGGAGGTCTATTATGCCATCTAAGAAACGAATCGTATGGGTTGAATACTGGAGCCTCGTTGCTCTTATTGTGCTCTTTGTCGGTGCCTGTGGTGGTGACGAGAAAGGCACGGACACCAATGGTAATACAGATATAAGCCAGGACCGACTAGATACTAGCGACACCTCGCAGGACACCCCTGATATCGAAGATGACGTCACCGTTGATGTCCCCGACACCACGGCCGATGATGGGAGTGAGCCTGACGACTCACCCTCGCCCTGCGCAGGCATCGACTGCGGTGGTCACGGCTCCTGCTTAGTCTCTGATTCTAACGAAGCTTATTGCGACTGTGATGCAGGGTACCATGCCGATGGCACGACTTGTGTTGAGGATTGCGAGCCAAAATGTGGCGACCGTGTCTGTGGGCCAAACCCACTTTGTCCTGACGAATCATGTGGCGATTGTGAGGAAAATAAAACTTGCAATGACCAAGGTCAGTGTGAGTGCACGTCAAAATGTGGCGACCGTGTCTGTGGGCCAAACCCACTTTGTCCTGACGAATCGTGTGGCGATTGTGAGGACCCTGAAACCTGCAACGATGATGGACAATGTGAGTGCGTAGCGAAATGCATCGACCGTGTCTGCGGCCCAGATCCGGTGTGTCCTGAAACATCATGTGGTGGCGATTGTGGGGAAAATAAAGAATGCAATGACCAAGGTCAGTGTGAGTGCACGTCAAAATGTGGCGACCGTGTCTGTGGGCCAAACCCACTTTGTCCTGACGAATCGTGTGGCGATTGCTCTGTCGATAAAGTCTGCAATCGGCTTGGTGAATGTATCCCCAAGCTAGAAGCTGATTGTACTGAACACTGGTGTTTGATTCCAGCAGGTGATTTTGCGATGGGATGCTCGGATGATAGTTGTGAACCTGGCGATTATAGTTGCGCACATCAAGGTGGGTATTTCTGTGATCAAAATACTTATCCAGTCCATTCAGTGACACTTACACGTTCTTTTTACATGAAACGGACCCAAGTAAGCCAAAAAGAATGGCGAGAGCTAATAGGCAACAACCCATCTAACTTTAACTCCTGTGAAAACTGCCCTGTTGAAAACGTGAATTGGTTTGATGCCGTTACATACGCAAATAGGCTTTCAGAATCCGAACAACTTGAGAGCTGTTACACGATTACCGGATGCACCGGCTCTGTAGGCAACGTTCTGGACAATTGCACGGTAACTTTTAGTAGCTTAGACTGTAAAGGCTATCGTTTGCCTACAGAAGCCGAATGGGAATATGTAGTACGTGCTGGTACTACTGGGGCCAGATATGACGACGTCGGTTTCATCGCTTGGTATGGAGACAACAGTGAAAGTTCGACACATCCATGCGGTACAAAGGACCCTAACGGCTGGGGAATACACGATCTGTACGGCAATGTTTGGGAGTGGGTGCATGACAATTTTGACCATAACTACTACAGCGATTGTGAGGCCGGTTGCACAGATCCGGTTGGCCCTACTTCGCAGAAGGATAAGCCTAGCAAAAGCATGCGTGGCGACTCCTATTCGAACCCCGACTCGTCCATGAGGGCACACCATCGCAACTACAGCGTTGTAAATACCGCCACTAGAATGATTGGTTTCCGCCTTGTTAGGTCGGCTCTCTAGTTTTCTGATTCCTCAAATACTTTCCTAAATGCCTGTCCAATTGATGTCCACGGTTGGCTGTGCAAGGGCAGGGACAGGAGCAGGAACAGGGGCTGCGGCGGGGGCAGGGACAGGGGCTGCGGCGGGGGCAGGGACAGGGGCTGCGGCGGGGGCAGGGACAGGGGCTGCAATATATGTGCATCAGGGCGTTTTATTAGACCTTCCCCACTCCCCTCGCAGACGATGCCGACGATCTGCTTGCAGGCTCGGGCCGAGTCTTCCACGCTTCAGTGCCTAAGGTACGCCCGGATCCATTGGGCCGCCTCCTCGGCGCTTGCACGAAAACTCGCCAAATTTACGTCCATTTTTCCTGAATCAAAGTAAACGTATGCGCTCGATCATAACGAACTCGAAAAGTACTACGGTGGGGAAGGTCTAACATGGTTTCAATTTACACAATTTTCTGCACCGGATGTTGTACAATATTCGGTGCAGAAATCATATTTTGTGAATCTCTGATTCCAAGGTGCGAATAGTTTCCATAACATCCTCAAACTTCGGGCTTTCTCCCATAAACATCTCCCTCATTTGCTCGTAATCTTTCCTCAATTCTTCAATTCGATAATTATCAGGAACCAATTTGATATGGGTTTTTGTCGCTTCCTCATATTTTGCCCATTTTCTCGGATAAAACTTAGCCTTGAATTTTACAACTTTTTCCAACAATTTTAATTCTGCAAACGCCCTCTCCTTATAAACTGAGTTAGCTATACAGTAGATATCATAATAGTGTCTAGCATATCGTGCCGGTATTCTTAAATCTTTCGGACGATTAGCCTCGTGATGAAGAATAGTTGCCTTTTCCCAAAATGTTCTCTCTACCGAAACAGCTTTTAAAGAAATCTTTTTGCCTTCAAATACTTGCGAATACTCAACGGCAATATATGGTTCTATCCAAGCCGTTTCCGATGGTGTCCATGCAGCTAACGAGCCAATCTCCAACCGTATCGCCTCTGTAAGATAATCTGAAGAAAAAAACTTAGGATAATAAAAAAGAATAGTTTGCGGATTTTTCTCATCAATTATGAGTTGAAACGGCTCTGTCAGTATATCTTCTAATTCTCTTTTCATTTGTACAATGAAAACTTCAGCTAAAAACATTTCCGTTTTTTTGTTCGCTTCTTTATTGAAGAGGTCTTGTTTTGTATTTGATCTTGTCTGCCACGGCTCATCCTTCTCATATCCCAGTAATCGCCAATCCAAAATTAAGTCAATATCTTCTGAAAATCTGTCAATGAGAGAAAAACACTTTGATAAACTCGTACCTCCCTTAAAAGTAAATGATTTATTCCACTCCGATTGGTGAAACAAATAATCCAAAATAAAGCAAACCCAATAATCTTTTTCCACAACTGTTTCTTGAATCTTCATCTTGTTTGCAGTATTTCTTATCAGGACAATCAAATCCTCTTGCTTTATCTTATCCCAGGCAAACATCATATTACTCATCTTCTCTCCCTATTTTTCGCAAAATTTCATAAATCCAAGCGGTTGCGGCTTTACCTTCTCTTAATAGTGCTTTCTTTTCTTCACTGGAAAGTCTCTTTTTCAATGAATCAATTTGATCCTCGGTTATCCTGTCTTTTCCTATTGCCTTTATTGCTTGAATCACCATTGATGTAATCGTGGACATATTGGATATCTCGCCGTTACTTCTCCTCTTGAATTCAATATCAATACCCTTAAAAGAATAAGTGACATATCTCCCATCCGAAAGATAAACCCATTTGGCTGGAACTTGTGTAGATAGACCAAGAATATTAAGAGCGGTGTTTTCAGAAGGAGTAATTGTCCAGTTGTATTTTCTGGCAATAGCAAGGGCAACTTGGTGTACGTTTGGTGCTTCATATTCATCAATTAGTTTGCTATATCTGGGGTGGTAATATACCCCGTTTAAAATACGATGAATAGTTCCGTCCTTTACTAATCTGTTAAGAATATTACGAATGCGTTCATAGCTTGCGATTTCCAGAAAATCGTTGGCTATAAACACAGTTCCCGTTTCAAATGATTCTATTTTTTTGACGACCGACTCTTTATATGAAATTTCCATTTTATCACCATTTTGCACCGGATATTGTACAATATTCGGTGCAAAACATCTATCTTTAATTTGTTAATACATTTTTCACGGAGAATTTTTCATTTGAAATAGTGATTGCGCATTGTTTAACAATTTACAGATTTTGTATTAATAGACCTTCCCCACTCCCCCCGTAGAGAATGCCGCGCTCGTCGTTGCGGTCGTAATCGCTGTGAGTTTTATCACTTGCAACTTGGCAATTACCTGATAAAATGCTTGCGTTTTCTGTCCGCAGGGACTTTGGAGGCGTATTTAGTATGGTGAAACTGAGATTAGCGAGATTTGGTGCTAAGCAGCGCCCCTTCTACAGAATCGTTGCTATGGACTCTCGTGGAAAGCGAGACGGACGCTATATCGAACTGTTAGGGACCTACGATCCCATGGTGACCCCACCGGCAGTCAAGTTGAACGAAGAACGCATTCGCTATTGGCTTTCCGTTGGTGCTCAACCCACCGAGGCAGTCGAAAGATTCGTCAAGAAAATGGGTTAAACGAGCTAGGCACGCTCCAAATAAAGGAGATTGGCATGGCCGGTATTGTAGAACTAGTTACTATGATTGCGAAAGCTCTGGTTGACGAACCAGAGGCGGTGGTTGTAACTGAGCTCGAAGGCGAACAGACCCGCGTTTATGAGTTGAGGGTCGCCAAAGACGACATGGGTAAGGTTATTGGAAAGCAGGGCCGAACAGCCAAGGCGATCCGCACCGTTGTTGGGGCAGCCGCAGCTAGAGACAACAAAAGAGCCATCTTAGAGATTGTTGAATAACCATCCCAATAAGACTCCCGATGGAAAAAGAATTGGTTGAAATTGGGGTCATCGGTGCGGCCCACGGTCTGCGTGGGGCCGTGTTCGTGCGCCTTTACAATCCCTCGTCGAGTCTCCTGGAGCCAGGCACTGAAGTGCTGATAAGTGGTCAGCATAACACACATTTTTTAAAGGTTATGATCGAGATGATCAGCCATAGTCCAAAGGGAACCAAAGTGAAGTTCTATGGCATAGATGATCGCGACGCCGCTGAAAATATTAATGGCTGGACATGTGCAGTCGAGCAATCGCAGCTTCCCGTTCTTGAGGAAGACGAGTTCTATTACCGAGATATCATTGGCTCTCCTGTGTTTTCTACCGACGATATTGCGATTGGCACTGTAGAAGACGTCTTCAGCGCGGCAACTGATATCTTGGTCATCAAGACCACCGAAGGAGACGAACTGCTGGTCCCTGTCGTCGACGTCTTTGTAATATCCCTTACTCCAGGTAAAGTGGTGGTTGATCTGACTGGCCTGGAGACTGATTAATGCCTTACCCGATTACTGTTTTGACTCTATTTCCAGAAATGATTCTTCAGGCCGTGTCCCACTCTATCATTGGCAGGGCGATTGGTAACGAAATTCTGGACATTAAAGTCTTAGATATCAGAGACTTTGCAACTGACAAGCATAAAACAGTTGATGATGAGCCTTATGGCGGTGGCGCTGGAATGGTGATGAAGGTCGACGTCGTTGTGGCCGCAATCAGAGAGGCAAAAAAGGCGAGCCAAGGTGCCAAAGTGGTCCTTATGTCTGCCTCTGGTCGCCCATTTAACCAAGCGGTTGCCAAAAGATATGCAAGCCATCTTGGCGGAATCATTCTGGTTTGTGGCCATTATGAAGGTATCGACGAGCGGGTGGCCGCGCACTATGTGGACGAAGAGGTGTCTGTAGGCGACTTTGTCCTGTCAGGCGGCGAGATACCTGCTTTAGCCATCCTGGATGCAACTGCAAGGCTGCTTCCAGGGGTGCTTGGAAACGCCGAGTCCTTGGATGTTGAGTCTCACGAAAACGGACTACTTGAGTCACCACAATACACCAGGCCTCAAGTGTTTGAGGGGCATGAAGTGCCAGCTGTGCTACTGTCGGGTAATCACAAGGAAATTGAACTGTTCAGAACCAAAGAGGCGATAGAAAAGACAAAGAGAATGAGGCCTGATATTAAGCTGCAACTTGAACCAGAACCGCCACCTATGCAACTAGGTCGCCCAAGGGAGCTTGATAATGGGTAACACTCCGGTGGCGATAGTCTTGGCTCATTATCCGGTCTTAAATCGCCGTGGCGAAACGGTGACCACGTCGGTTACATCGCTAGATATCCACGATATAGCCAGGGCTGCTAGGACCTATGGGGCAGATCCTTACTATCTGGTGTCGCCAGTCGCAGCACAGCGTGAAATGATTGAGAGGGTGACCCAACGCTGGATTGATGGCCCTGAGGCTGAGCACCCAAGGGGTGAGGCCATTGGTCATATAAAGGTGGCGTCATCCATTGAAGAGGCCGCCGATGCTTTTGGGGCAAGAATAAATGGGCGGCCATTTGTGGTTGTGACCGGTGCGAATTTCAAGGCAGGCACGACCTCTTTTCATGAATTGCGCTTGGGAATAGAGGCTTGTAAATGGCCAGGGGTCCTGCTGGTATTTGGTACAGGTTGGGGCCTGACAAACGAGATTGCGGCTAACGCAGATGCACGTTTGGAGCCGATTAAAGGCGTTGGAGAATTCAATCATCTTTCTGTTCGTTCTGCGGCAGCAATCGCGCTTGACCGATTATTATCTCCTGGTATATAATCTCGTGCCTTGTTGTCCTGGGTGTAACCAATAGGTCAACAAATTTGGAAACTTATGGCGACGAATTCAGTCGCAAGCCTTGAATCTTGATGGGGTGCGCCGTGCACAAGACAATCCAGCTGGTTGAAACTATTCAACTACGATCTGATATTCCCCAATTTTTCCCTGGGGATACCGTTCGCGTTCACTTCAGAATCCGCGAGGGGGATAAAGAGCGCGTACAAGTTTTTGAAGGTGCTGTTATTGGCATCCGCCACGGTGGCGCAACTGAAACCTTTACCGTTCGTAAGATTTCTTATGGTATTGGTGTCGAGCGAGTTTTCCCGCTTCACAGCCCAATGATTGCCAAGGTGGAAGTAGTGACACGCGGTCGCGTCCGTAGGGCGAAGCTGCACTACCTCCGTGCTCTGCGTGGTAAGGCGTCCAAGATTCGCGAAAAGCGCACTTGGGTGACTCAGACTGGATCCGCTGAAACTGCTGAATAACCTGCTATCTCCAACTAGCACCGGATATATCGAGCGATGGGCGGCTGCGGCTGGCTACACTCCTGTGATGGGCGTGGATGAGGCTGGTCGAGGTTGCCTTGCTGGCCCTGTTGTAGCTGCTGCCGTGATTTTGAAATCTACCGACGGTTTAGATGAATTGGACGATTCTAAGGCGCTTTCTGGGAAGACACGTGACCGTCTTTTTGGTGTGATTAAAGAAAACGCGGCGGCGATAGGAATTGGTGTGGTGAGTGCTGCTGAGATTGATGGGGGCAACATCTTGGCGGCTACTTTGACGGCAATGCATATTGCTGTGACTGAGGCGGCCAAGAATTATGGGCATCGAGTGGGAATCGTGATTGTTGACGGGAACCAGCAGATCAAGGGCCTTGCAATGCTGCAAAGGGCATGGGTTAAAGGTGACCATCTGTCTTGGAATTGTGCTGCGGCGTCAGTTATTGCAAAGGTGACAAGGGATCGAATAATGGAGGGGCTGGATTCGACTTACCCGGGCTATGGATTTGCACAGCACAAAGGTTACGGAACGGCAAAGCACCTTGCGGCCCTGAAAGCCCTAGGCCCCTGCCCAGAACACCGCCGCAGCTTCGCACCAGTGAAAGATCTGCTGCGACATTAAAGTATGGAACATGAGCGTGGGCCTGACCCTGAGCCTGCTGCGTGGTTTCGTAATGGTGAGGGGGAGGCAAAAAAATCGATCTCAAACTCCACCATCCAGCAGACGCGCCACTTCGGGCGCCCCTGTTGGCCACTGGCGCCTACGCTGCGCTGTCGCCTGGCCAACAGGGGCGCAAGGCCAAGGGCCCAAGGGCCCAAGAGTCAAGAGTCTAGCGCACCGACCTCGCGAGGCGGAACCCAAGGCCGCCGTAGCGGTAGCGCGGAACGTCGCCGTCGCGATTAGCTGCCCGCACGCCCCCGGCGCTGCCGCGCCAGGAGCCGCCGCGAACAACCCGGTGAGAGCCTGTAGGCTTTTCCCAAGCTGAACCATCAGTTGGTGCACCATTGTAACTATAATGGTACCAATCCTGTACCCACTCCCAAACGTTGCCGGCCATATCGCACAAGCCTTGAGTTGTGTTACCTTTGGGCTTGCTGCAAACGGGCCAGGTACTACGACGCCCACAACCATTGCCACCATCATCCATTACTGCACGCTCACAGGTAGCATTTCCATTACCCCATGGATACTTCCAATCGCGACCACCACTACGAGCGGCGTACTCCCATTCAGCTTCAGTCGGTAAACGACCACCAGCCCACTTAGCATAGGCTTGGGCTTGGTGCCAATCAACGCAATTTATTGGATGCTTGCCACGATCAGATTGGCCCCAGTTACATGAACCTCCACTATCAGGAGCTGTACAGGCACCTGCATCAACACAAGCCTTGTACTGCTCAACTGTAACCTGAGTCTTTGTCATTTCAAACGTTCGTACAGTTACTCGATGAACTGGCTTTTCATCACTTTCGCCATTATTGGAACCCATATTAAAACTACCACCTGGAATCAAAACCCACTCACCCACACCTTTTTCAATCTTAATATTCACATCCGAGCGACTGTTGTGGGTTACTACGACCTGTTGCTTGCCCTTACCCTTTGGACACTGAACCTCAACTGTGTGAGGCGCGGCCAATACATCGCCTAACCATGGGGTTTGACCTACCAATTGGCCGTCAATCTTTAAGTCACCTTCGCACTTACTGCCGTCGGCGTAACTGGAAGTAACGACCAAAAGACCAAGCATTGGCTGCAATTCTGTTGAAACAGAGGCCGTCTTGCCACGAACAACGTCTGTCTTTTCACTGCGTTCTCCGTGGCCAGGCAAGTCAAAACGGATTATGTGCAAGCCAGGTTTCACACGATCCAAAACGCAGGGAGTTTGGGCATTTGGCACCAAAACATCATCCAAGTAAACCGTCGCGCCTGGGGGAGTGCTTTTGATGCTGATTTTTCCCCAATTCGCAACCAATTCACCGTGGTGGGTGCTGACTTTGCCATCATTGATGACCAATTCAGCTTCAATCGGTAGATAATCAGCCAACTGAAGACGCAGCTGGTAAGTGCCTGAAACCTTTTGGGGGATTATATGGGGAGTGTTGCCAACCCGTTCACCATCAAGCCATACTTCAGCCCCAGACGGAGAACTGGTGATCTTTGCAGAACCAAATGCTTGCTTTAGATCCAAGGTGACTCGCGCACCTTTCCTGGTCAAAGAGACTTCTTGACGGGCTGGGTGATAAAGGCGACCAAATTCAGCAACAACAACGTATCGACCTACCGGATACTCCAACTGCTGTGGAGTTTGACCGACCTCTTTGCCGTTGATGAAAACTGTCGCACCAGTTGGGGTGCTGTTAATGACCAAAAAGCCAGTCTCATCAGTTGGTACGTTGACTATGTCGGCGCCTCGGTCAAAACCTTGACCTGTTTCAACGCGACCACCACTGATCGGCCCTGTTGAAGTGACTACTTCGCCCTTAAATATTGCAACCACCCGGTCAATTGAAGCCGCTATACCTTTTTCAGTACAGGGACCTTTGGCCTCAGCACCCCTTTCCGTGGTTTCAGTCCGAAGGTCATAGATTTGGGATTGCAATGAACATGAATCACCAATCTTAACCAACCGACTGGACAACGACTTGTGGGCGGCAACGGCTTTACCAAGTTCGATTTGGCAGGACTGGTCGTAGCAATCCTGATGGGACTCGGCTTTAAGCTGGACGACGCGGTCCCGAACTTGACTTTGCGGGGTAAGCTTAAACCCAGCAAACGCCAACCGCCCGTACATATAGTTGTTTAGGCGGGTTATCGTGGCGTCATCAATGGGAGTATCAAGCTTGTCGATGTCGAAAACAGCGATGATCTCCGCAGGCTGAGCCACGGCAGCAGCAGCCGGCAAAACCCCGGCCAGGCAAGAAACAAACCAGAGACAAAGTTGTGGAAGGTGCTTTCTCATAACCCGGGGTTATCGCATACTATAAACGCGAAGGCAAGCGGCAATTTCAACCCTGCCCCTGTCCGCCGCTCCTGTACCTGCTCCTGTCCCTGTCCCCGCCCCTGACCCCGCCCGACTTAAGGCACCGATCGAGCTAGGCGGAAGCCCACGACGTTGTAGCGGACATCAGGCGAGAGCTCGTTGCGAACAGTTGAACGCACGTTCCAGGTGTAATTGTTCCAAGACCCGCCACGATTAACCCTAGTTGAGGCTGGCGGTGATTCCCAGGCTGAGCCATCAGCTGGAGCTCCCTCGTAGTTGCTGTGATACCAGTCCTGGACCCACTCCCAAACATTGCCGGCCATGTCACATAACCCCTGAGCCGTGTTGCCTTTGGGCTTGCTGCAAACTGGCCACGTCATTTCGCGACCACAGCCCTCATTACCTTCACTGTGCTCTTCACCACCACCATCCTCACCATCACCGTCCTCTTGACAACCGCAGGTTGGCTCACCTTCAACCATTACAGCGCGAACACAATTTGCCTCTTCATTACCCCAAGGGTACTCCCAATCACGACCACCATTGCGTGCAGCGTACTCCCATTCTGCCTCGGTTGGTAAACGAGCACCTGCCCACTTGGCAAACGCTTGGGCTTGGTGCCAATCAACGCAATTAACTGGATGCTTTTTACGACCAGATTTGCCCCAGTTGCATTTGCCTCCAGTATCGGGAGCAGTGCAGGCACCAGCCTTAACGCACTTCTTGTACTGCTCAACCGTCACCTGGGTTTTACTGATTTCAAAAGTGGGGACCGTCACACTATGAACCGGCTCTTCATCCAAGCTTCCTTCATTAGAGCCCATCTGAAAGGTGCCGCCTGAAATCAAAATCCAATTGCCTGTAAAAGCCAAAGCTGTGTCGGCAAGCGGACTTGAAGGTCCTGAAGGTCCAGCTTTGGATTCGTCAGCCGGCACGCTTCTGGCGAGGCGAAAACCGATGGAGCTGTCGCGGGTGTCAGGAGTGCCAGCGTTTCGATGGGATGGCCGCATGCCAGAGGCTAGGTAGGTCAAAGAGCCGCCACGATACACCCGATCAGTGCTTGGAGGCGATTCCCAGGCTGAACCATTTTTGGGCGCACCTCGGTAGTTTTTGTGGTACCAATCCTGGACCCACTCCCAAACATTGCCAGCCATGTCACATACACCATGGGCTGTGTTGCCTTTGGGTTTGCTACAAACCGGCCACGTCGTTTTGCGACCACATCCCCAACCACCATCGCTCATTACTGCCCGATCACAGGTCGCTTCTTCGTTACCCCAAGGATACTGCCAATCACGACCACCACTACGTGCTGCGTACTCCCACTCCGCCTCGGTAGGCAAACGAGCACCAGCCCACCTCGCATAGGCTTGGGCTTGGTGCCAATCAACGCAATTTATAGGGTGATTTCCACGTTCAGGATTGCCCCAGTTACATGTGTCACCAGTATCAGGAGCAGAGCAGGCACCAGCATCAACGCAGGCTTTGTACTGATCAACCGTCACCTGAGTCTTGGCGATTTCAAAAGTTGGCACTTTCACCGAATGAACCGGTTTTTCCCTAACCAAGGAGTCTTTATCCCGAGACCCCATCTTAAAGGTCCCACCAGGAATCAAAATCCATTCAACAGTTGCAACCAAAGCGGTCTCACTGGGCGAACTAGACGCACGTGTAGAAGCAAGGTCATTTTTAACCTGAGCCACCACGCTAACAGCCGGCAAAACCCCGACCAGGCAAGAAACAAACCAAAGACAAAGTTGTAATAAAGGCGTTCTCATGACTCCGGGTTATCGCACACTGTAAAGGGCAACGCAAGCCTCAAGGTTGAAAGTGTGGATGGGGGCGGGGCAGGGACAGGGACAGAGCCAGGGCCAGGGGTACAATCACGGCCTGGAATGTAAAGTTCAGTCGAATTTATTTGCAATTTCGCCTGTTACAGGGTAATTGGGCATGTCTCTTGTTTGAGACACGCTTGTAAGGAGAAAGAACGATGGAAGATACACACAAAGTTTTGTTTATAAACTACGAAATTCGCAATGACCAAGACGAATTGGTCGACAGCAACGAACCAGACCAACCCATTGAATTGCACCTAGGCTTGGGAATGATGCTCGAAGCCTTTGAAGAGGCCATCAAAGACCTGCAAGAAAATGAAGAAAAACGCTTTGAACTGACCCCAGACCAGGCGTACGGCGAATACAACCCCGAACTTTTGCACCAGTTCCCCAGAAAGGATTTTCCCCAAGAAATGGAACTGGAAGTCGGCATGCCCTTAGCAGTCTCTGATGAACACGGCAACGAAGCTCACTTCATAGTCGCCGAGATTGGCGACGACGTTGTTGTGTGCGACTTCAACCACCCCATGGCAGGCGAAACCATGCGCTGCTATGTCAAGGTCGTCAAAGTCGAAGAACATGACGCCAGCGAATGCAACCTCCACTTCCATGATGACGACTGTGGACACGGCGGCTGCTGCGGCAACTGCAGCTGCTAAGTGCTACTTTGGCAAGGTAACAGCTCGATAAACCAGCCTGGTCAACGCCTCAATAAAGGTCGGGGACTCGTTTAAAGACGCAGCCGGAACAAAGTGCTTGACCCCGGCCTTGGCCGCCAAATCTCGATAAGCAATATTAATCTCGTACAAGGTCTCAAGGTGATCCGATACAAAAGTGATCGGAACAATCACCAAGGAAGAATAGCCTTCTCCAGCAGCCGCCTGGATCTGGTCCGAGGTAGATGGCGAAAGCCACTTCACAGGCCCCATGCGGCTTTGATAAGTTGTAACAACAGAAAGCTCAGGCATATCCAGCACATCCATTACCGCGTCAACCGTGCGACAGACGTGAACTTGATATGGGTCCCCCCTTTTAACATAGCTTTCAGGCAGACCATGAGCCGAAAACAAAACCCTGGTCTTGGGCAGCTCCTGGACAGGAATTTGCGCCAGCGCCTCCTTTATCGAATCCGCCACCGCGTGGATGTAGCCAGGCTCTTTTGCCCACTCGTCGATGTATATGACCGCCGGCGGACAATCCATCGAGTCAACAACCTGCTTGACAACATCAAACGCCGACCCCGTAGTTGCCTTGGACCACTGAGGATGCAGCGGCAAGGCAACTATCGTTTCAACCCCTTGCTTAACCAAAGACTTCACCCCATCAGCAATCGAAGGCGTCGTGTATCGCATTCCCACCCGGACTGGGACTGATTTGCCAAACTCAGCGATGCTTTTTGCCAAGGCATCTGCCTGAGCCTGGGTGATGCTACCAATTGGAGAGCCACCACCAATCGCCTGATACTGCCGTTTTGACCTCGGGGCCCTAAACGTGGCGATCAGGTTGGCCAGCGGCAGCCTTGCAGCAGGACACATGTCCATGATGTTTTTATCAGACAGCATGGCCTTGATAAAAGGCCCCACATCATCAAGAGTTTCAGGGCCTCCCATCTGAAGCAGCAAGACCCCAAATTCTGGCCTAGAGTTGTCTTGCATTAGCGGGCACCCGCCTTGTGAACGGCATCCACCAGTACTGACATCGCCTGCGGGTCTGTGTCTTTGTTGATACCATGCCCAAGATTAAAGATGTGACCTTTGGCGGCCTTGCCCTTTTCAACGATTGCAGCGGCCCTGGCTTCAATCTGCGCCGCTGGTCCCAAAAGAACCGCTGGATCAAGGTTGCCTTGAACAACCACGTCGCGCCCAAGCCTTTCGATTGCCTGGCTCAAATCAACCCGAAAGTCGATCCCAAGGACGTCTGCTTTGCTTGAGCGCAGCACATCCAGGTATGGAGCCGCGCCATTGACAAAGTAGATCACAGGAACGCCCTCACGACGCACTCGTTCAATCACAGACCTTGCGGCCGGCAGCGCAAATTTGGCGAAATCTTCAGGCGCCAACTGACCTGCCCACGTGTCAAACAGCTGGACGGCGTTGGCCCCAGCGTCAATCTGGGCCGCCAGATAAGGAGCAATTGTGTCGGCAAGTTTTGCCAGCAGGTCCGAAAAGGCCGCCGGGTCACGATGCATCATGCCTTTAAGCTGCATAAAGTCCTTGGAACCACCACCCTCGACCATGTAGGCCGCCAAGGTAAAAGGCGCCCCAACAAAGCCAATCAAGGCCTTTTTAGGGTCCAAGGCGGCCCGAACCTGCCTAAGCGCCTCAAGCACAAAGCCCAAATCCCGTTTTGGATGGGGAATCACCAACCTTGCAATGTCCTCTTTACCAGTAATCGGCGCCGGAAAATATGGCGCTGGGCGAAACTCAACGGCCATGCCCATCGCTTCAACTGGGATCAAAATATCCGAAAAAATGATTGCAGCATCCAGGTCAAACCGGCGCATCGGCTGCAACGTAGCCTCAGCCGCCAACTCGGGCGTACGACACATGGTCAAAAAATCCGACTGCGCCCTAAGCTCTCGATATTCAGGCAAATATCGCCCAGCCTGCCTCATCACCCAAACGGGAGTGGTGTCAACAGGTCGGCCCAAACAAGCGTCAATAAACCGCATGAAATCTCCTTTCATTTTGCTGGCATCTGCGCCAGGTCGAAAATGATAACACAGCGGCCAAGGCCGACCCAAAATCAGTACGCACGTTCTTAATTACAAAGCCCTATCCCCAGCGTGACCGCAATCAAGACCAAACCACCCTTAATTTGACTTTGGATTATTAGCAGGCTAAAAGTGGCCAGCTATTAAGTGCCGGGACAAACATGACCAGTGCCGACATAAAAAAGCCTCCACGACTTTATGCCATTTATCGCTATCTGTTTTTACTGCCGTTTTTCGCTGTGTTTACCATCAGTTTGGGAATTATAGCCATCCCCAGCACCCTTATTTCAAAGCGGGTTGCATTTTGGTACGGCACCATCTGGGCCTGGGTTATGTGCAGGCTGAATTTCACTCCTGTCAAAGTTGTCAACCGACATAAGGCCGCTTCAAAACAAGCCTATGTGATGATGCTAAACCATCGCAGCCAGATGGATATCATTGCCTTTTATGGCCACTGGCATAAGCAGTTTTTGTGGGTCATGAAGGCCGAGCTGCGTAAAGTACCGATCATTGGGTGGTACACATCACGGATGGGGTGCCTGTTTTTGAACAGGTCCAAACCTGAACTGGCAATGAAGCAGCTACTTGAAGCAAAGCCACTGCTGGAAAAGGGCATCTCCATAATGATATTTCCTGAAGGAACAAGGTCATCTGATGGGAAAACAGGCCCCTTCAAGAAAGGCGGTTTTGTGTTGGCCATAGAATCAAAACTGCCCATTTTGCCAATATCCATTTCCGGCTCCAGGGAAGGACTGCCGCCCGGCGGGTTTAAACCGTCTCCAACCAACATTGTGATAACAGTCCATGACCCGGTTGCAACAGATGGATTAACCTTGGAAGACATCCCCAAGCTGACTGAAACTGTCAGAAACACGATATTGACCGGTCTTTTGCCTCACGAACGCTGATTTGGCGTGAAGGGGTTTTATAAGTCCATCTATTTACCAAACGGCAAAAACGTTGTAATAGTCTTGGTGCTCCCTTTAGTCCGGAGAGTCGTATGCTGCGTGTTGTAACAGCCCTTCTATCTATTTTACTGGCCGTAGGTTCTGCTCACTACGGCATTGTACGAATAGGTTCTTGGATTGAACACACGCACTTTTGGTACTTCGCCGGGGCATTCGTCGGCCTAGGAATCCTGCTGGCGCTTGTAATGAAACAATCGTCTTTTTACTCTACCCTCAGACACGAAATGTGCCATTGGCTGTTTTCAGTGTTATTCCTTCACAAACCTGTCGGCATTAGCGTCAGCTTACAAGAAGGCGAGTATGTCTACTCGGGTAAGTCGAATTATTTCATTACTCTGGCCCCTTACTTTTTTCCAATAGTTACTTTCTTTCTTTTGTTGCTTAGGCTTTTATTTGACAACCCAGGACCTTTGTTTTTCATAGTAATTGGGTTGGCGATGGCGTTTGATCTGGTCTCCAGCATCAAGGATTATCACTGTGGTCAAAGTGATTGGAGAAGATTTGGCAGACCGTTTTCAGTTATCTTTTCAGCCACTATGCTGGCCTTTTTTACGGTGCTGCACTTCTCAATTCTGTTTGAGGGCTTTTCAGCAGTTCCCAAGCTGTTTAAACATGCGTTTCGTTTTTACGCGCAATTCTTTTAGCTGGTTTTTGGGGCGGGCCGCCACACACGTGGGCTGGCACCTTCAAGCTGAATACTTAGCCTTGCCATTGTAAACATCAGGTCTGAAAGGCGGTTCAAATATACAAGCCCATGGTGAGGAGGGTTGTCTGGTAAAGCGGCCACGCGACGCTCGGCACGGCGACAAACAACTCGACACTGGTGAAAGGTAATCTCTGAAGATGTGACCCCTGGCAGCAAAAAATTCGACAGTGCTGGCAATTCAGCCGTTATGGAATCAATCTCGCCCTCAATGGCAGAAACATCTTGTTCACAAAGACTTACAGGCCCTTTACCACCCGACGCCAAGTCGGCGGCCAGCCTTATCAAGGCGTCCTGGATCGAATTAAGCGTTTCCAACATCGCGTCGCGCTGCTTGGATGGGGGTATTGATTGCGCCGCCTGAACCCTGGCAAGGCCAATGGCGACATTCAATTCATCAACAGTGCCGTAGGACTCCACCCTTGGGTCTGCCTTGCTTATCCGGCCTCCAACCAGCAAGCTGGTCTGACCACCATCTCCTGTGCCAGTATAAAGGCGACTCATCGAATGCTCCCATCACGCGGTTTTCTTTGCAGGTCTTGACGACCACCCACACCCCTCACGAGCACACACAGTGGTCTTTGCCCCCCTGAAGCTTCGCTGGAACAAGGTTGGAGCCCCACACTGAGGACAAGGACCAGGTGCTGGGCTTAGCCCCGTAACAAATGTGCACTCGGGATAGCGGTCACACCCAAAAAATGGCTTACCTCGCTTGGACCGCTTTTCCACCAGATGCCCTGTGCATCCCTCGGCTGGACACCGCTCCTCTCTGGAAAACGGCTTGGTAAACTTACATGCAGGATATGTAGAGCAAGCCACAAAAGGCCCAAAACGCCCCTGGCGCACTTGCAGCTTGGCACCACACTCTGGGCAATCACCAACATCGGCAACCGCCTTTTTGTGAATGCGGCCACGCTCGTCGCGTTCAAATTCACCAGTGTTTTTGCACTCTGGGTAGTTTGAACAGCCAATGAAGGCCCCATTTTTGCCAAACCTGATCAGCATTGGACTTCCACAAAGCTCGCAGTCCAGGCCTGCAGGCAAAGCCTCAGCCTTGATGGAACGCATCTCGTTTGTGGCGGTCTCGACGGTAGCCGAAAACTCGTCATAAAAACCGTTTAACACATCAAGCCTGGTTTTTTGACCTTCTTCAACCTCGTCAAGCTCAAGCTCCATCTTGGCAGTGAAGTCATAGTCAACCACGTTGGCAAAGTGGCGAACCAGCAAGTCATTAACGATACGACCAAGCTCTGATGGACGTAGCCTTCCATCGACTTTGTCGACATATCCCTTGGATTGGACAGTGCCTACAATGGTCGCGTATGTAGATGGACGCCCTATGCCCCGCTCTTCAAGCTCGCGCACTAACGTTGCCTCAGAAAATCGGGGTGGCGGCTCTGTAAACTTCTGCTCAGACCGCAGGTCCACCAAGCGCACCGCTTGGCCAACTTCTAGGTTACCTGGCAGGAAATCTGCTTGGGCAAATTCATCATCGCTAGGCTCGACCGCCTCTTTTTGGCCTGACCTGGTTGCCGCCAGATAGCCGTCAAAGCGCAACACAGAACCAGAGGCTCGAAATTGTGCGGCGCCTGCCGAGATGTCAACAACCGTCTGGTCGTAAATGGCCGCAGCCATCTGAGATGCCAAGGCGCGGTTGTAAATCAGTTGATACAGCCTAAATTCGTCTCGCCCCAAAAAGCTCTTCACTGAGTCTGGGGTTTTGTCTATTAAAGTCGGGCGGATAGCTTCGTGGGCATCTTGAGCCGAGCGCTTGTTTTTATAAAAAATCGGCTTTGCAGGCACGTACTGCGGACCAAAACGCTGACCAACCAGTGCGCGAATGGCGTCAACCGCATCTGCAGACATTCTGACCGAGTCAGTTCTCATATAGGTGATGAGACCAACGCGACCCTCCGGACCTAAATCGACACCCTCATAAAGGCGCTGCGCCAGAGCCATGGTGTGGGAGGGCGAAAATCGCAAAAGCCTAGAGGCTTCTTGTTGCAAAGTACTGGTAATCAAAGGCGGCATGGCTGGTCGGCGACGGTCCTTTCGCTCGACTGCAATCACCGACATGGTGGCGGCCTTGACCTCATCCAATACGGCCTGGGTGACCTTTGCCGACGGGATGTCCGCCCTTTTGCCCTGCCAGCGTCGCAAGGTGACCTTAAATGGCTGCGCATCAATGCCAGGCCTTTCAACCAAGGCATCTATGATCCAATACTCCTTGGGATCGAAGGCCTCAATCTCGCGTTCGCGCTCGACCACCAGCCGCACGGCGACAGATTGAACCCGCCCAGCAGACAGGCCTCTTTGAACTTTACGCCAAAGAATCGGGGATATTTGATAGCCAACCAACCGGTCCAGCGTGCGTCTGGCCAGTTGAGACTCGTACATAAACCTGTCAAGTTGCCTGGGGACTTCCAAGGCCTTGCGCACCGACGCCTTGGTGATTTCGGTAAAAAGCACGCGCTCGATTTTTGGCGAAACCTTCTCGATTTCCTCGAAAATGTGCCAGGCGATCGCCTCTCCCTCACGGTCTGGGTCAGGTGCCAAGTACACAACATCAGCCTTGGCTGCCGCCTTTTTAAGCTTATCAACAATCTTTTTCTTGCCTGGAACTATGACAAAGTGAGGCTTAAACTCCTTTTCTACATCAACACCAAGGGTAGTTTTAGGCAGGTCTTTGATGTGCCCAGCAGATGCCTCGACTTCAAACGAATCATCCAGGTACTTCTTTATGGTAGCCGCTTTAGCGGGCGATTCGACGATGATCAACGATTTAGCCAATACTCACCTCATATCAACTGAGCCACTATTACATTACACAGCGATTAGGACTTAGGCAATTTTTCGGCATCAGACCCATGACTGGCCATGCCTTCAGCTAGGGTCTCTTTTAACTCGTCCAGTTCACGTCTTATGCCACTAAGCATGAAAAATGCGCGAACCACAAAAACCAATAAAATCACCCATATAGCCGCATATGCCAAAACAGTCATCGTCAAGCCACTAAAACCACTAACGCCTTCCATTTCCAATCTCCAAACGGGTCATCCAAAAATCTTGTCAGCTTCCAAAAATAATTCATCAAGCGTCTGACGGCGACGTTCGATCAAAAAGCGCAAAACCACCAAAGACGCCGAGACCAGCAACATAGCGGCTATGCTGGCAAAAAAGGCCTGGCGCATGGCAGGATGGCTAAGGCCGCCCTTGTAAATCACCTGCGGGTGTGCCCCTCCCCATCTTTCCACGGCGACTCGGATAAAGTAAAGCCCTGGCAAGCCCAAGATAGCAAGGCCTGCCGCGATGCTTCGGCCAAAGGCGTCAGAACCGGCATAGGCCCTTAACGCCAAGTAAGCCACAAAGAGCAGGAAAACCATCAAAGATAGCGTCAGTCTTGGCTCCCAGGTCCAATATGTACCCCATGCCACCTTTGCCCACAAGGGGCCAGTGACCATGACCATCGCTCCAAGCATAACGCCAGCCTCGGCTGTGGCCACCCCAAGGGCGTCGGCCCTTTTGCGCCATTTGTTGGACTTGGCAAGCAGATACACCGCACCAGCAATGGCACAAACCCCGAATGCAAGCGACATATTCATGGCTGAGGCGACGTGGAAGTAAAAGATCTTTTGGACTATGCCTAGGGTCGCTTCGGTGGGTGCCACGAAAAAAACCAGATACAGCGCGACGCAGACCACCACTGCAGCCAATGACGCCAAAATAATGTGCAAGCTGGTCGATTTCAAAATCCACCTCTAAGGTCAAGCTCTTATCATACGGCCAAACAAAAACCAGGTTGCGACCGCAAAAATCATGTCAAAACCCAATAAAAACTTAAGCCACATCCAGGCGTCTTCGTTTACTGGGGCGCCAACCGCGACAGAAGTCACCTTAACACCTGCGATAACTACTGGCACCAACAGCGGATATGTTACCAGTGGCAACAAGACCTCCTTCATCCTGGCGTTCATCAACATCGCGGAAAACAAGGTGCCGACTAGGCTTAGGGCGACTGTTCCAAGCAAAAGACTTGCAATAAATTCCATGGGTTGTACAAGCGGCAGGTCAAAAAACAGGATTATTAATAATATGGTCGGAAGTTCCATTAGCAGGGTGAATATGAATTGCGCTGTGGCCTTGGCCAAAAATATGGTGCCAGCATCTACTGACGACAACAAAAGTCCCCACAGGCAGCCGTTTTCGCGCTCTCGATCAAACAGCCTGTTTTGGCCTATGGTTGCCGAAAACAAGACGGTAACCCAGATGATCCCAGGACCGTAGTCTTTTGCTTTTGTGGGGTCTGAAAGGAATGCAAATGCAAAGATGATGACCAACAGCATGGAAAAAAGGGCCATGGTCAGCAGGATCTCCCTAGTGCGAAATTCAACCAGGAGGTCTTTGCCCAAGATGGCTAAATACTGACGCCCCATCATGCCGCCCCTTCATCCATGATCGCGAAGGCAGCTGTCGCCCCTTGTGGCCCTGCAGGACCATCGAGACGCACCCTTCCTGAATCCAGCAAAAGGATCCTGGATGCCACCGCCGAGACTTCACCTTGATGGTGAGATGACATCAAAATCAGCTTGCCAGCCGCGGTCTGCGCCTTTAGCAAATCCAAAAGCCAGCGACGCCCAGCCTCATCAAGCCCAGTAGTTGGCTCGTCCAAGATCCAAACGTTTGACTGCAAAACCAGCAAGCGTCCAATCGCGACCCGCTGCTGCATCCCTCTGGAAAAGAGCCTGACTACCCTGTTAGCATCCTTTGCTAGGCCAATTGTGTCTAACGTCGCAAAAATGAAGTCTGCGTCAGGCTTTTTACCCGTCAAAGTCATGAAGAACTCTAAATTTTCCCGTGCTGTCAGGTCTGGGTAAATCAGCAAGTCGTGCGGCAAAATCGCGACAGCACGCCGAAAATCTGCGCCTTTGAGGGGGCGGCCGCCAATTTCCAACGAAACAAGGCCGCGATCAGGGTTTAAACGTCCTGCCAGTACTGAAAGTAAGGTGGTCTTGCCAGCTCCGTTGCGGCCCAAAACGGCTATTAACTCACCTGAGCCTGCAATAAAGGAAACATCACGTAGAATGTGCCTGCGACCTGCGATTTTGGCGATCCCATCAACTTTTAAGGCGAGATCAGCCATTAATCCTCCCGTTTGTGAGTCACCAAGGATATACCCAGGCCCGCCGCGACTATGGCGGCAATAATCAAGGCCGCGGTTCGATAGGGGGCCGTGGCATATGGCAGGTGTCCAACAGCTATTCGCAGGGGTTGCCCAGCCGGCAATTCATCTAATGAATTCTGATAGATCCAGGTTCCATCCTCACCGTCCTCTTCCTTGAAAGAAAACGGCAACAAAGGCCGTACGTGCAACCCATAGTCCCGATCTCGCTTTGTAATCACCGTAGTAGATACCACCGGAACATTTGCAGTCATCTCAAAGACGAGGCGACTGGATACAACCGGGATCTCGTACGAAACTTCAGCCAAAAGCTGGCGTCCAGGGGCAAATACTCCTGACATTACAATGCCCTTGGGGGTGAAATCCAACCTAGTTCCTTCAGCGGTACGTGCCTGTATAGCGCCCGGGGCAATCATTGGCCTGGGACCAGAAGTTGGCAGCAACAACGGTATAACAAAGCTTGCATTACCAGGGGTGCCAGAAACGCCGATGGCTTGAGTCACCACCAAACCAGACTCAAACGGCAAAACCTGTACGGTAACGGCGGCAACTGCTGGTTGTCCCTGCATTGCATTAGGTGGTTGAGCACCCTGCTGGCCGGCTAGGTTTGGAAAGGCAAAGACCATTGCTGGCAGCCCCAAGATGACTATAAAAACCAAGCGAACCAAGGATTTCACTCGTCCTCCTGGTCACTCTTAATGAAGTAATAGCCCATTCTGACCAAGTGCCCAACCGCCATTGTAAGACAGGCAGCGACGCCAAAGGTGTAAATCAGATCAATGGCTGCTAACACTGCTCCTCCACTGCGACGCCCACTTCCTCGACCGTAGACACCTTTTTGGAGCCCCTAAAAGGCACCACCAAGAGGGTACCAAAAACAAGCAAAACCAAGGAGCCAACCCACAGGCTTGCCATCAAGGGATTTTGCATAACGGTCAAGTTGACCGCCTCGCTTCCCTGCCCTGGTGAAGCCGCCAAGTACAGGTCCGACAACAGGCTGCTTTCGATGGCCACTTCTGTGGTGGGATTTTCAGATTTCAGGTAAAAACGAATTTCAGGAGTCAGGACACTACCAACACCTTGAACTAAGGTCTTGACCTTTAAGGGATTTTCCGTGTCAATCATTGACGCGAGCCAGGGGTGGTTTGTTGACTCCATTCCAGCTATCAAGGCATCAAAAATGGTCTGATCATCGGCCTTTATGTTGATGACTGGCTCACCGCGACCTGGAGTCACACTTATTCGATTGCCTAGCTCGCTGGCAAGCGCTTGAGCCGCCCGAACACGCCTGTTAAAAGACTGGGGAACAACCCTCAACGTTTCAAGTTGAGCTGGTGCAAGCTGAATCTCCAGGTTTTCAGGGTCAGAACGCACCAACCTGTAATCATTTGCCCAGGAGGTAGAGGCCGCAATTTCGGCCCTCAAAGCGGCAGCTTGCTGCTCGCTTTTTAATGTGATGACAACCTCTGAGCCATCTCCTGGCTCAACTGAAACCGCGTCCACCTGTTTTGCCACAGATGCCAGCACCTTTGGCCGAATGGAAGCCTTAATGGGGCGAACCAAAAACGCGGATTTTACAGATGCATAACCTTCAGCAGGCTGCCAATGCTCGAAAGAGCCAATAAAAGTGACTTCCTGAGACCCTAAAACGATGCCTTCCATAGGCTCAAGCACAACATTCTTTTGCAACAGCTTTCCTGCCTCACCAGCAAAGCCAATGAAGGACAAGGCCACCCCAAGGTGAACTAGGTGTCCGCCAAATCTTTTTGGGTTATCCACAAACAGCTTTATCGAAGCCTTCAAGGGATTCATACCCTTCTTACGTTTAATGGAATCTATCCAATCAACCGTCAAAGTGGCGATAGTCCACAGCCCAAACCAGATGGCAAACAAAGCATATGGGCCAGCCCAAGACATGCTTTTTAAATAAATTACCATGGCTTCGCCTGTTGGAATCCCGGTGTTTGTGGAGAATTGGTTGGACCTGATAGCCAAAAACATGACCGCTATCGTAAGCGCCACCGAAAGGGTAACCGCCCCAGACCAAGCCAGCTGTCTTTTCGTGGCCTTATTAGGTCCCACCTTGAATGGCAACAAGGGGCCAATGGCGGTTAAGCCAAGGATTAAAATGCCAATGGGGCCAACAACCATGTTGAACCACTCAGCGCCAACATTCAGCGCCTCTGTCATCTCGGTGGGCATGCCGCCAGTGTAAGACGCCACCGAAAAAGACAGCCTGGTCATCATTGCGCGAACGGTCGAGGACTCGGTGATCTTGGGAAGCAAAGTCCCCCAAAGCACTACGAAAGTAGCCATTAAAAAGAGCAAAACGTTGACCAGCACAACAGCTTCCCTGGAAAACAGGCTGTCAATCTTTCTGATTGGTTTCAAAGAGTTCCAGCGCCAGGCGATCAAAGAAATGCTTAAAATCGCCAAAATGGCCATGTGGTACATAAAAAATGGGGTCAAAACCGAGTTGGCAAAGGAGTGAAGTGACTGAATCAACTGGCTTCTGGTCAAAAAAGTGGCAAAAATCGTCAAAAAGAAGGTCAGGGTTATCAAAATGAAGTTCCAACGGCGAAACAAGCCCCGTCGTTCTTCAACCGAGGCCGTATGCAAAAACGCGGTACCAGTCAGCCAAGGTAAAAGCGCCGCGTTTTCCACGGGATCCCAGCCCCAATATCCGCCCCAGCCTAGCTCGACATATGACCAAAGTTCACCCACAATCAGGCCAGCCGTCAGGGTGACCCAGGCAAAAAGCTGCCAACGTCTGGCATCACGGACCCACTGTCCATCCGTTTCTCCAACAATCAGCGCCCCAATGGCCAAGGCGAAAGGCACCGTGTAGGCAACAAAACCAACCAATTGCAAAGGCGGGTGAATGGCCATCAAGGGGTTTTGCAGCAAAGGATTGAGGCCGTTGCCATCAGCAGGCCCGCCGGAAGCCAAAAAGCGCTCAAAGGGGCTAGAGGCAAAAACCATTAAAATATCAAAGAAAAGCAGCGACAACGCCAAGATAGCATTGACCCAGCCAAACCGCGCTGTGGAATCATGCTTGTTTTTCTTGGCGTAAATGGCGGCCAAGATGGACAAAGAGGTCACCCAAAACAGCAAGGCCCCTTTTTCACCACCCCAAAACGCCGTCAACAGATAAAAGAAAGGCATCCCAGAGTCTGAGTAGGATGCAACATACATGTTTGAAAAATCGTGGGTAACGAACGCATGGGAAAGCACCAAAGCCAGCGCCCCATTGATCCAGGCTGTTGCCCGCATCGCGGTGCCTGAGGCCAAGGTGCTGCGATTGGACTTGGTGATAGCACCATGAACCGCCAAGGCAGCGGTAAGCGCCGTCATTCCGAATGAAAACAAGACTAGGATCGAACCCAGATGTTCCATGCCTACCGCCAATCAATCTGCATAGCCATCTGGAAACCAATTGCCGCTTCAAGCACCTTGTCTACCAGCTAACTTTGCACTTACCTACTGTTCACCACCAGTATGTTGCCGATATTTAGTATTGTAGTACTCGGCCGCGGCCTCCTCAGTGACGCCTGCTTCCTGGTACTTTGATGGACATTTTACGGTTATTTTCGACACCACCATCACGTGGGAGGCATCCAACGTACCTTGTAAAATGACTTCTCGCCCCTCGGCAAACGGGTCCGGGACAATTCCCTCATATGAGCAATCAAGGCGCCTGCCTTCCTCATCATCGATAGCGAAATCAAGCTCAAAAGGAGTTTTACCCTGAATGACGGAGTTGGCCACTACTTTGCCGCCAACTTTAAACTCTTGTCCAACCAGCCGCTCAGGGGATGCTAACGCCTGAGCTACGGTCAGGTTAAAGACACCTTTGGACATGGAAGAAACGATAACAGCAACGCCGCCGGCCAATATGACAACTGCGATGATAATTGTCGAGATTTTCTTCCTGTTCATGGCACCTCGCACTCAAGAAGCCATTTACCAAACCACGACCAAAGTGTAAAGCACAACGACGCTGGGTTACCAGCTAACGTCGGCATAGGAACATAAAGTCGCAGACGTAGCAATGCAACCCCAAAAACCAAAAACACATATACGGGTATTTTTGTGGGATACACCTACGACGGTTAGCCAGCTAGTTCCACAGTGCAAGATGACCTAAAGATCACCAAGAGCCGTGCGAACCGTGTGAGCCGTGTGAACCGTGAGACCCGTGGGAACCATGGGAACCGTGCGAGCCGTGAGACCCGTGGGAACCATGGGAACCATGGGAACCGTGGGAACCGTGGGAACCGTGGGAAGCGTGGGAGCAGTGTTGTTCAACACCCATCTCCGCTGCTGCAGCCTCAGCGCCCGCAGGACCGCCAGACGCCAAAGCATGGCCGCTGGTACCTGCCATCAGTAAAAAAGTTCCAATAGTAGCCGCTTGTCCTCGTGTGACCTTTCCTTCCTCACTGTTGAGGAAATCACCGAGTTTTTTCTTGAAAACAGGCATTTTCTTGGTGGCCATCTTGCGTCCTCCATCAGCTCGCCACATGATTGTGAAAGAATCAGGTAAAACATGTCAAATGTTTTTACAATTCAGAATCAACTTACTGCAATTGCCTGATCCTTTCACATCAGATCAACGACCAGCATTATACATCATTCTGAGACTTCTGTGTTGTCAACTTCAATTTTGGCCTCATCAGAAGTTTCGGATCCAGGTTCAGCCTCTTCTGAAGTTTCAGACACAGGTTCAGCCTCTTCTGGCTCGGCGTCTTCAAGGATTCCTTCAAGGCGCCTAGCAATCACCTCGGGACTGAAGCGAACATCGTTTATCCTGACACAAATGAGCACGTCTTCCCGGTCAAACCTAAAAAGCATGTCGTCCAGGAACTCGTTTGCCTTGTCGTCCGGAATGCTTTCAACCTCTTCAACGTTTTCATTGATAGTCTTGACATGGTCAGCCATCGCGTTGAACAGATGGCGCATCTTTTGATTCCAAAGCAAAACCAGTATATCCGCTACAGTCTCGTTGCCCTTTTCAAAGACCTCAAAATGCAACGACTGAGTGATTCTTTTGCGTCCCAAAGTCTGGGGACGAAATCCCTTGAAGTGGCGGATATACACCGGTGTTGCCAGGCTTCGCACGTGCTGTATTATCAGCCCCAAATCCAAGGGTTTTACCACCCTTTCAAACAGATCGCCCAACAGGACAAGACTTTCAACAGAGGTCATAAGCTACTCCTGTGCTTACTTGACAGCCTCGGCGACCAAATCTTCCAGGGCTGGTCCACGAACCTGCTTCAGCTCGTAACGAACACGGATCATTGGGCGAGGGTCTTTAATTAGTTTGCTCAAATCGATTGGAGTTCCAACCAGGATCACGTCCGCTGGAACCGCGGCAACCGTGTCATTTAGGTCCTTAAGCTGCTGCTCGAAGTACCCCATGGCAGGCAGGATGCCTTTACAGTGGGGATGGTCTTCGTAGGTCTGCTTGATGGAGCCAACAGCGTAAGGAGTTGGGTCCACAATATCGGCACCACGACGCTTGGCAATAACGGAGCCTGCGCCAATGGACATGTGACCGTGAGTAAGGGTTGGACCATCTTCGATAACCAAGGTTTTCACGCCCTTAAGATCATATTCAGTTTCCAGGGTAACTTCGGATTCAGCCTCGACAACCTTTGCAGTGGGATTCCATTTTGCAATGTTGGCCCGGACCACTTCCAGCTCCTCGGGTTTCGCAGAGTCAACCTTGTTGATGACAACAACGTCAGCCATCAGCAGGTTTGCCATACCTGGGTAGTAGGAAGTTTCATGACCAGGACGAAGCGGGTCTGCAATAGTGATGTGGAGGTCTGGCTTGTAAAACGGAATGTCGTTGTTTCCACCATCCCAAAGGATTACGTCCGCTTCAGCCTCGGCTGCCTTCAGGATTGCGTGATAATCCACACCAGCAAAAACGATAGCGCCAGTCTCGATGTGTGGTTCGTACTCTTCACGCTCTTCGATGGTGCACTTGTGAACAATCAGGTCGTCCATTGTTGCAAAGCGTTGAACTGCCTGAGCGGCCAAATCGCCATAAGGCATTGGGTGACGCACAACGACAACCTTCAGGCCCATCTTCTTTAGAGCGGCGACGACGACACGGGAGGTTTGACTTTTCCCGCAGCCGGTTCGCACCGAACAAATGGCAATAACGGGCTTGGTGGATTTAAGCATCGTAGGACGACTACCACCCAAGGTGAAGTCTGCACCCGCTGCGATGGTTTTGGATGCAAGCTCCATCACGAACTGATGCGACACGTCACTGTAGGACAGGATAACTTCATCAATTTCATGTTCTTTAATCAGCTCTTCCATCTTCGACTCTTCGAGAATCGGAATGCCGTTTGGATAAAGCTTACCCGCCAAGACTGCAGGATACTGTCGCCCTGCAATATCCGGAATCTGGGCTGCAGTAAAAGCAACCACGTTATAGAACTCATTGTCCCGATACAGACAATTGAAGTTGTGGAAGTCACGGCCTGCGGCCCCCAAAATCAACACCTTACGAGCTTTAAACGCCATACTGGAATCCTCCTTGAAGGTTAGAAGTATCGACCGGCGCCATTCTATCGACCACAACATAAAAGGCAAGAGGGGCACGCCCAAAAAAGGGGGATGGGGCAGGGGTAGGGACAGGGGCGGGGGCAGGGGCAGGGACAGGGGCGGAGGCAGGGACGGGGGCGGGGGCAGGAAGACGATTGTGCTGTTTTTTGCAGGGATTGGAGCTAAAAAGAGGTCGAGAGGGCACCCTGCAACATGGTCCGGGGGCAATCCTGGAGGGCGCTATCGGGAGTTGCCGGGACCCGACGTCTCTTAGGTGACTTGAAGGACGCGAAGCGGCCCGTCCGGGCCAAAAGGATGAACGTACACGTTAGCAATCGTATATTTCGCCCGGACGATGTCACTAAGAGACAGTCGGGGTGGCTACGGGAGATTTTGGGTCCGGAAGGATGTCCCCGGACATGTTTTAAAACTGTAACGAAGAGATAAAACGCAAAAAAGAACAAACATCAGGAACCAGAACGGGCTAATTGGCAGGGACAGGGACAGGCGCTTTTAAGGTTAGCGGGTACGTTCGACGCCGACTCTTTTGCAGGTGGCGCTCAGAGGGCAGATTGAGCACCAGGGCGATTGGGGGCGGCACACTTGCTGGCCAAATGCTACAAGACGCGTGTTTAAAGGCTTCCAGTGCCTTTGCGGCAGCACTGCCCGCAAGGCCATCTCTGTATCATCCGGCTTTTTAGTTTTGACCATCCCCATACGGTTCAAAATCCGGTGCACATGCACATCCACGCATATACCCGGCAGATCAAAACCCTCAGTCAGAACCAGATTTGCTGTCTTGCGCCCAACACCCTTGAACGACAGCAACGTGTCCATATCAGACGGCACCTTGCCACCAAACTCTTTTTCAATCCTAATGGCAATATCTCGAATTCGCTCGGCTTTCGAGATGTAAAAGTTTGCAGGGTGGATGGCCTCGGCTATTGCTTCAACAGGCAAGGCCGCCATTTCCTTGGGGGTTGAGGCTAAGGCAAAAAGCCGCTCAGACACAGGCCCAGTAACCTCGTCGGTGGTGCGCAGACTTATGATTGTGGCAACCAGAACTTTGAATGGGTCCCTGGAAATCTCTGCTTGCCGAGAAACTACAGGCTCTTGCTTGCCTTCTGCCCAAGCATCCAACGTTGCCATCAAGGCATCCCACTTGGCAGGCTCATGCACTAAGGCCTGGGCCAAAGCTCGGGCCTTTGCGACATCTGCCCCTTTGGAAGCCTTACTCACCATGCTCCTCCAGGAATCTTTCAGCGTCTATTGCAGCAGCACACCCAGTACCAGCCGCGGTAATCGCCTGGCGATAGCGAGTGTCAACAACGTCACCACAGGCAAACACACCAGGCACGCTGGTTTCAGTGTTTTTCTTTGTCAAAATAAAGCCTTTTTCATCAAGCTCTACCTGCTTTGCCAGAAACTCGGTGTTTGGAATATGACCGATGCCAAGGAACATCCCTTGCACTGGCAAAACCGACAGCTCGCCAGTTTTAACGTTCTTTAAGCGCAATCCAGTCACAGAACCAGTACCCTCATCCAACACTTCGTCGACAACTGAATCCCAAGCAAACTCGATCTTTGGGTTTGCCATGGCTCGATCCTGCATTGGCTTTGAAGCTCGCAGCTTGTCACGACGATGCACAACGGTGACCTTGGTAGCAAAGTGGGTCAAAAACGACGCCTCTTCCAACGCAGTATCACCACCACCAATGACTGCTAGGTCCTTGCCCCTGAAAAAGAAACCATCACAAGTCGCACAAGCGGAAACGCCGTGACCTTTCAGGCGTGTTTCGCTTTCAAGGCCCAGATACTGAGCAGACGCCCCAGTAGCCAAAATGACCGTCTGGGCCAAAACTTCCTCTTCACCATCGATTTCGACCTTAAATGGACGCTTGGAAAAATCGACCTTGGATGCCGAACGAAACTCACATTGGGCGCCAAATCGCTGTGCCTGCTGGCGCATTCTCTCCATCAATTCAGGACCTTCAATCCCTTCTGGAAAGCCCGGGAAGTTTTCAACCTCGGTGGTAGTAGTCAACTGGCCGCCTGGCTGAATTCCCTCTAATACTAGTGGCTCAAGACCAGCTCTGGCCGTGTAAATAGCTGCTGTAAGACCCGCGGGACCTGACCCAATAATCACTACTTTTCTCATCTAACCCTCCGATTTGAAAAATCATCCTTGATGTCTGAAGCGCCGTTGGGCGCGTTTGGGGTAAGATAGCCACCCGACGATTATCCGCAAGGGGTTGCCCGGATTTTCGGGATTGACAACAGTGTGCAAGGGGTAGAGACTGCAAAACCGGAGGCGCCAATGACGCTGATAGTAAATGGGAAAGAGCTTGTTTTAAAAGACAAAGCCACTGTTTTAGACCTTTTGGAACAACTTAGCCTGACGTCTGGTCCGGTGGCGGTTGAGGTCAACCAAGTGGTTATCCCACGAGCGGAACATGGAAAAACTGAGCTTCACAATGGCGACCGTGTAGAAATCGTCACATTGGTCGGAGGGGGTTAATGATGAATGACAAGCCATTCGTGCTTGGAGGCAAAGAGTTCAAGTCCAGGTTAATGGTTGGCACTGGTAAGTACCCAGATTTTCCAACCATGAAAGCAGCCCTTGTTGAAAGTGGGGCAGAGATTGTGACAGTGGCCCTGCGGCGGGTTGATTTGGCTGATAGGGGGGAAAACTCGTTTTTCGCCCATCTGCCCAAGAACATGTTGATTCTGCCCAATACAGCCGGCTGTACCACGATGGATGAAGCATTAAGGACATGCTATCTGGCCAGGGAGCTTGGACTTGGGCCCATGGTCAAGATCGAAGTGTTTGGAGATATGAAAACGCTGTATCCAGACACCGCCGGCTTGATTGAAGCCTCTAAGATCTTGATTAAAGACGGCTTTGTGGTGTTGCCATACACTAATGACGACCCCATAGTTGCAAGACGTCTTGAGGAAATTGGTTGTGCAGCAATCATGCCCTTGGCTGCCCCGATTGGCTCTGGCCTTGGCATAAGAAATCCCTTTAATATCAAAATGATAATTGAACAAGCCTCCGTTCCGGTAATAGTTGACGCCGGGGTTGGAACCGCCAGCGATGCCGCAGTGGCAATGGAATTGGGGGCAGACGCCGTTTTGATGAACACCGCCATAGCAGAGGCAAAAAATCCGGTTATGATGGCCAAGGCCATGCGCTTGGGAATTGAAGCTGGAAGGGCGGCATTTTTGGCAGGCAGGATGCCCAAACGAGCTTATGCCAGTGCCTCAAGCCCGTTAAGCCAGTTGATTGAGTAACGACCCGATGCGGCCCTCCGACTGCAAAAAACAGCCACTGCCCTTCAAACTGTATGTGATAACTGATCGCAAGCTATTTCCAGACCGTGAATCCATGCTTTTACACTTTAAAAAGCTGGCCTTGGGTTTAAAGCCTGGCACACTGGCAGTTCAGGTGCGCGAAAAAGATTTAAATCTCGAAGAGTTACTAGATTTAACTGTCAGAATTCACGAGGCCATTTTTCCAAGCAAAATATTCGTCAATTCTCGCTGGGATGTGGCCCTTGCCGCAAATGCTGATGGGGTCCATTTGGCTGAATCTGCAGACGATCCCGCCTACGTTGCAAACAACTACCCTAAAATGATTGGGGTGTCCTGTCACAGCTTGGAAAGGCTGCACAGCTTGGCCGGTATTGCCCATGATAACCGCGTATTCGCCACCTTTAGTCCAATCTTTGAGACGCCTTCCAAATTGGCCTACGGTGCCCCACAAGGAATTTCCAAATTGCGTCAGGCTGTTCGCGAATCACCTGTACCAATAGTGGCCTTGGGTGGGATTGACTTTGACACAGCCCCCTTGCTTAAGGGTTGCAAAATCGCGGGCATCGCGGTTATTAGAGCAATTCTTGAGGCCGAAGATCCTGTTTACGCAGCAAATAAACTGTTGGAATTAGCGGGACTTACCTAGCAGCGTATCGCCTGAAACGCCAGCACCTAATCGACATATTCGACGCGATTGCCGCCAGCAGAAATGGCCCTCGCAACAGCGTACTTGGCTGTTGCAACAAGTTGAGAAATCTGAGTGTCATTTTGGGGCATCCCTCGGGCAACTCCAATGCTACAAGTCACTTTGCAGGGCCTACCCTCCCACTCGAATTTGTGACGGGCTATAACCCGTTTCAGCTTTTCAGCCATTGCAATGGAGCCAAAAACGTTATGATCAACCGAAACCAGAATAAAATCCTTGCCTTCCCAGGATCCAAAGCAATCAATCTTTCGAGTGTTGGAACGAAGTACATTTGCTACTTCACCAAGCACATAATCCCCAGCGTCTTTTCCGAGCCTTTCGTTAATTAACCCTAACCCATCGATATCAACCATCAAAATCGATAGATGAGCTTCATAACGCCGCGCCCTATCTGCTTCAAAGGCTAGGTCATCGTAACTTAATTTTTGGAGTTCAATATCCATGGCTCCACCCACTACCATCACCCTGCTAATGCTACCCCAAAGCACACCAAGTGCAAACAATAGCCGCCCCAAAAACAGGTTGAGCGATACATATTTTCAGGGAATCTGTCTAAGCAGGCAGTAAGCAGCCTTCGATTCACTAGTAACCGGCTAGCATCTCACAAAAAGCGCCGACCTCAACCTCGCGGTTTGCATAGGTAACTAGGCCAAGGGATGTTTTTTCGTAAGTTTCAATAACGATGATTTCACCCCTGGTTTCCATCGGGAAATCTTTACGTTTTTTGGGCTTGGGATTGTATTCGTCTACCCCGTCACCCTGCTCCCGAACTAAAAAGCGATTGCCAGCCATTACACCGTCGTCAGACCCCTTGTCTATGATGGCGTAATGGTACTCGCCTAGATAGTGGATGTCGTCAAAGGTTGTGACGACCGTCGCCTCAAGGTCCGAAGCATTTCTAACTGGCGGGACCGAGCGCTGGACAGGGGCAAACGGAGCCACCCGATCACCGCGGAAGATTTCCTCAAAGCTTATTAATAACACTGCCTTGTTTAGCTCAGTCTCGGTAGACGTCACCTTTGTCACGCCCAGATACCGAATTTTGTATCCCAATTTCTTCTTTGTGACTGGATGCTTGATTTTCTTGCCTTCAACCCGAAAGACCAAAAACAGGTCTCCCTCTCGAATACGACGGACCGTGTCAAAGCGGATGTAGGCCTCATCAGTTTCAGAAAGCATTTTCTTTTCTTCACGGGAGTGTTGAATGCGACCAGCTCCCTTCAACGATTCCTCACTGATGAACCCAACTCTCCTGCCAAGCGCACGCTCCATCTGGGGACCGGCCGAGTAACGAGACTCAGTCACGGCATACCCATCCCTAACTGGAGTCTGAGGTTTGGGAGGAATCAGGAAAATATGGTCGCCAGGGAAAATCCAGTTTGGGTTTGTGATGTGGGGATTAAAGGACCACAAAACAGGCCAATACCATGGATCTTGGAAAAACCTGTCCGCAATGTCCCATAAGGTGTCACCACCATCGGCCACGTAAACGTTGACCTCGTCTAGGCCACCGCTTACCTGAATCTCCTGCGCACTGGCTTGAAAAGCTACGAATAGTGATAAAACCAGCGCCAAAATCCAACGGTTCATATAAACCTCCCTGCCTGCACTCAAGGCAAGTGAACAAACTATGATATCACGGCATTTCACCTAAAAGCTTCATAGCAACTGCCGCCGCGTTTGTTTCAGGATAAGTCAGCATCGTAGCGTCGTACATCCGTTTGGCTTCAGCAGTCCTGCCAAGTCTCTGCTCACAAAGGCCTACTTTAACCATGGCATCTGGAACTTTGTTTCCGTTTGGATGTTCATTTATCACCCGCAAAAACTCGACGCGAGCGCGCTCGTATTCGCGGCGGTCGTAAAAGCATTCGCCTATCCAGTATTGGGCATTATCGGCGTAAGGGTGACGCGGATAAGCAAGAACAAAGGCTTCAAAAGCAGCCTGAGCCTGGTATGTGCTGCCCTGTTTGTACAGGTCATAAGCAGCTCGATATTTATTTAAGATGGTTGATTCATCATCCGAATCCTCCAGCTTCTTGGATGCAGTTGGCATCACCCGCTGTACAGGTAAATCCTTTTTGCGCTCGGACTTGCGGGCTGGCCCAACTACCCGACCCTGGTCATCAATTGATTGGTAAACATCCTCTGTTATGGCTTCACTGGAGTAATGTTGGACCATGGCTCGCGCAGGCGCTGCTGGGGGTGGAGTCGGGGGTTGCGTTGGTATCGTCACCGTATAAGGGACCGCTGGAGCAGCCGCCGCTTGCGTTGGACTTACCTTCACCACAGGCAGAGCGTCCGGGGCGTTAAACCTGGCGGCATCCCTCATACCAACCAAACGCAACGTGTCTAACTCGTCTTGTAAAAGTAACGCCCTGTTTTCTAGGTCATCCATCCTAGTTCGCATTGCCGAGGAGCCGCGCACAGATTCATCAAGACGGGTCTTTAGTTGTGCTACTTCCTTTTCCAGATTCGCCAAACCGGACGAACAACCAGTGGCTAAAAGCAGAATCGCCAATGCAACGATGGTATTTTGCATCCCTTCCTCAACGCAAACCACCTGATTCTACGACCGTTAAGCAAGAAGAGACAAGAAGAGGCACAAGGTTATTATTTCGACGCACTTATTTCCGAGGGATTACATATCTTATCGGTCATTAATTCTGTCTTTAAAACAGTGCGAACGCTTAGCGAAAGAACTTGACAAGAACTAGCATTCGACAATAGAATCTCCCGGAGTTTTTTGACTTGAACAGAACTTTTGGAGGTGTTTTCATGTCTCGAGTGAGGTTATTCAGCGTAATCGCTGTTGCCGCTGGGGCAATGATGTTTTCCGCTTGTGGAAAGAAGTATCCTAACTGTGACACAGACAAGGAGTGTGCGAGCCACGGCGAATACTGTGTTGAAGGCAAGTGCGTTCAATGCAGGACAAACGCCCACTGCTCCGGCGACGGCCCTTGTGCATTCTGTGGCGCTGGCAACGCTTGCCAAACCCCGGTGGGCAATCCCGGCGACTGCTGCACCAGCAATGAAAATTGCATGAATGGCAAGTGCTTCAAGACTAGCGGTGCAACCGGCGTTTGCGCCCAGTGCGCCACTACGGAAGATTGCGGCGCTGGCATGAAGTGTGTTGGCGGCAACTGCGTTCCACAAGGTGAGTGTGGACCTGGCCTGCCAGACTGCCCCGAAGGCAAGATCTGCCAAAACGGCGTGTGCATCGTTGATGAATGCCGCTTGGCTCCGATCTATTTCGACTTTGACGATGATGCCATCAGCGTTGACGCCCGCACCACGTTGAACAAAAACTACGAGTGCATGAAGGAAAAGGGCCTGCCAGTGCTCATCGTTGGACACTGTGATGAAAGAGGCGATGACCAGTACAACATGGCGCTCGGTACCAAGAGAGCCCGTGCTGGCCAGAAATTCCTGATTAAGCTTGGCGCCAAGCGAAAGGATGTGAAAATTTCATCGAAGGGCGAAGAAGAGCCAGTCTGCACCGAATCATACGAGGGTTGCTGGTCCAGAAATCGCCGTGATGAATTCCACTTCAACCATTAGTAGCTGCTGACGACCCACAGCTCATCCGGCCTTGCTTATGAAACACCCCATAGCCTTGTTTATAACCCTTTTACTGTTTGCCCCTGGATGTGTTTCCATCTGGCATCACAACGAGCTGGAACAACGAGTGCAGACGCTTGAGATTCAAAAGGCTGAACTTGAGGCGCAGCAGGAAAAGGAACGAACTGAACGAGAGCAAATCCGCACGGAGATGGGAGAGGCAACAGACGCTTTGAGGCGTGGCGGGGCAAATCTTGGTGCAGACCTTGATATCTTGAAAAATGACATCGCTAAGCTAAAGGGAAAGGAAGAGGAGTTCGCTTTTCAGCTTTCAAGGGTCAACGAGGCTGTTGCGGCTTTGAAGCAAACTGTTGAAGAACGTGCGAATTCTCCTGTACCTCAGCTTCCTCTTACTGTGACCGAGAACAAGGATTCCCTGTTTGCCGCCGGAAAAGAGGCTTTTGAGGCCGGGGACAATTCCAAGACCCGAGGAGCCTTGCGCACATTCGTGGATAGTTTTCCTGATGACCAAAGAGTGCCTGAGGCCTATTATTTGATAGCTGAAACCTATTTCAGGACCGAGCAGTATGGACAGGCAATCAAGGAGTACCATATTATCCACGACAAGTATAGGGGTAAGGGAGGGGCCTTAGTTGGAAAGTCTTTACTGAGGATAGCCGAGGCTCTTATCAAGCAGGGCGAGTGTAAGAAAGCGATGGCCGTTTATCAGTTAGCTGTTGACCACGATAAAAAAGGGCCAGACGGTCGAAAGGCCAAACAGGCACTAACATCGCTAAAGAAGACCTGTAAGTAGTTTGGTTCATATGGGATGTGGCCGCGTAGCACTTTGTGTTTTGTTTCCGCCCCTTGCAGTTTTAGATAAAGGGTGCGGTTCCATTGTGTTAGTTACACTGTTGACCCTTGCTGGGTGGGTACCCGGTGTGATTGGGGCACTTGTAATTAACAACAATAAATCGTTTTGACGGTTTTTGGCCTCCTGGTTTGCTGTGACATCTCACAATCTTGTCAAAGGCATCTTAGTCAGCGTCCTCATTCATGGAATGTTGTTGGTGGGGCTGTTTTTTTTCAAGGCGGATTCAGTTGACAAGCCAGAAAAAGACAGTCTGGTTAGATTGCGGGTGCAAGAACGGCCGCAAAAAGGTGTTGGAGGCGGGACAGAGGCGCAAGGCGCTGGTATAGCGGGAGAATCGAGCGCTCCAGCACAAAAAAGCATTGCTGCACAGGAAGAGCCTGATAAAAAGGCGGCTTTGACTCGGCGTGGCAAGCCAAGGCTGGCGCCACAAACAAGCGACGCTATAAAAGACGAGACATCAAGACAGGAAACCCCAAAACATCAGTTGGATAGAGCTGTTGCAGCCAATGACAGCTCTGGGGTTGAAGCTCTGGGGCCAGCTGGTAGTTCAGGGTCTGATGATTTGGGAAGTGGCTTGGGTGGCACTGGCTCAGGTGCAGCATTGGGTGCGGGAACTGGGGGTGGCGGCCCTGGAGCTGGTGGGTCAGGGACCGGAGGTGGTGGCTTTGGTGGGGCTGATGCTAACTCTGGGGCAAACCTTGCTAAAGAACGAGAAATCTACGCACTAGGGGTCAGAAAGTCGCTGGCAGCCACTGGTCGTTACCCGATGGTTGCCAAGCGTCTTGGACTTTCTGGTCAAGTAGTTTTGATGCTGAAGATCAATGAAAGGGGCCAATTAACTGAGAGTTTAATAAGCCAACCTTCACAACACCCTGAGCTTAATTCAGCAGCTGTTGCCTCAGCCAAGCGCTTGGGAAGCTTTAAACCTCCGCCTGGTGGGGCAATTGATTTGCTTATCCCCATAGAGTTTAAGCTGCGTTAAAGCCCGCTTAATGATTCCGAAGTAATCAGGCCCTTTTGAAGTCGATAATAAAAAGTCGACCTTGGGAGGCCGCTTGCCTCGATCTGACGACGCCTGGCACCTTTGAATGGTGGAACTGTTTGGGAATGCCAACCAAGTTTGATTGCCTGTTCAAGGTGAGCTTTTGTTGGCTGAGCGCCTGCACAAAGCCAGCGTACCCGACCAATAACATTACGTAATTCCCTGACGTTGCCTGGCCACTTGTAAGTTTTTAGCAAGTCCAAGGCCTCTTTATCCATCAATGAAGAAGGTGCACCCCAGAACTGCTCAAAAAGATAGGGAATATCCTGGGTCCGCTCGCGCAATGGTGGCATTCTGATGACCAGACAGCCTAGGCGTTCCAAGAGGTCCAACCTGAGACGCCCTGTTTTTAAGGCGATTGCCGGATCAATGTTAGTAGCCGAGATTATTCGGGCTTTTACCTGGGATTCTGGGCCTCCTCCAAGGCGGCGAATGTGACCTGATTCAAGAATTCGAAGCAATTTTGCTTGAAGGGGCATGGGGGCTTCCGCCAATTCATCCAAAAAGATCGAGCCATTAGCAGCCATTTCAAAGGCTCCGGGCCGGTTTTCTATCGCACCTGTAAAGGCGCCTTTTCGATGTCCAAACAATTCGGATTCGACCAAGTCCTTGGGAATGGCGGCCATATTGACTGCGACAAATGGACGAGTTTTGCGGTGGCTGAGGCTGTGAAGCGCTTGTGCTACCAGTTCCTTACCAGTTCCAGACTCGCCCAAAATAATCACAGGCTCATCGAGATTCACGGCCATCACAACCTGAGTCATAACGGTCAACATCTTGCCTGAGATGCCAATGAGGTCTGGACCAAGGCCAGCCGCGAAATTTCCAGCAGGCCCAGACACTGCATTAAGGCAAGTAATGGTACGGCCATCGATGTGAACCGATGAATACATGGGAATATCCAGATACTTACCAGTACCATCAACGAACCTGACCCCATTTTCAGTGCAAAGAGCCATGACCCAAGGTAAAAAAGCATCAGGAAGCCCAGTTTGCCCTTTAATCAGCAATGAATAGATCTGAAAATCGTGATCCTGAACAACCAAAATTCTATTTATGCCCATATCAAACCTCCAACCAACCTATCGATCCCCAACCCAATTCGTTCCAACCCCCTGGCCCCGCCCCTGCCCCTGTCCCTGGCCCCGCCCCTTTGACAGCTAGGGGCAGCTTTGGTACTTTCTTCGTGATTTCGCTGATCATAGCGGAGGGCTCATGTTCGGCATCGGTTGGACGGAAATCCTGGTCATCTTGGTGGTTGCGCTGTTGTTCTTGGGACCTAAGCGCCTTCCCGAGATTGCTAAAGGGCTGGGACGTGGACTGCGAGATTTTAGAAGGGCTTTGAGTGGGCTTGACTTGGATGAACCACTGGATGCCGGTCCTAAAAAGAATCCGCCTCCTGAAATGGCGCTGCGACAGCCTTTGCCAGATGAGCCACCTGTACATTACCCAATAAAATCGCCAGAAACCCCTGAATCACCTGTCCAACAGGAGGCGTCCGAAAAGTCGGAGCAGTAGACCAAGATGGCGAAAGACCAGGACCAGCCAATGACGTTTACTGAGCATCTGGGGGAGCTCAGAAATCGCCTTATTAAATCTGTAGTTGCTGTAATAATTGGATTTGCTGTTGCCTACTCGGCCCACGAACATGTTTTTCAGGCAGTGGCACGCCCTATCCTTACAGCGCTTAGAAATCATGGAATCCCCGCGCTGCAGGCGCTTCAGGTCACTGAAACCATCACTGTATACCTGCAACTATCGCTTATTGTTGGGATTTTCCTTGCCTCGCCATACATCATTTGGCAGATTTGGGCGTTTGTGGCACCAGGATTGCTTGAAAGAGAGCGGCGTGTTGTGGTCCCGATAGTTGGGGGGATAGCGGCGTTTTTCGTCCTCGGGGTGGTGTTTTGTTATTTCGTGTTCCTGCCAATGGTTGCCGATTTTCTGGTTGGATTCACCTTAAAAACCGGGGACATATCACTTATTCCGACTGTGCAGAAAACCTTTGGCCTCACTGTAATTTTTTTGGGAGTATTTGGGCTTGCTTTTCAACTGCCCCTGCTGATTTTTTTCCTGACCCTGATGGGGTTGGTAACCCACAAAAAGCTATTGGCTTTTGGCAGATATTTCGTTGTTTTGGCGTTTATAATTGGGGCAATTTTGACCCCACCAGATCCCTTGTCACAAACGCTGATGGCCGTGCCGCTGACAATCCTATACCTTGTGGGCATTGTCTTTTCCTGGGTGGCAGGCCTGATGAAGACAGACCAAGATGCCACCAAGGTAAAGGTAATACTTGCCTTGGTATTCTTAGCCTTTGCAGCTGCCATTGGAACCTCGGCTTGGCTTTGGCAGAAGGGAATGGCGAGGCCTTCGACCGCTTCATTGTTTGGTCCCAAAACGATCTTGGCGGCAAGACTTGATTCCAGAACGCCAGTAGGTAATGAGGCATTGCGCCATGTAAAAAGGGGCTTTTCGAACGCTGAACTGTTGCTAGGCGAAACCGTTGTGTCACAAGAAAGGCTGGCGAGTTCAATTTACCAAAAAGGACACAAAGATTGTGTGGACCTTGTGGATGAAGACTGGTGTCTTTTAGCCGGCAGTAAACCTTTAAAGGTAAAGGGGCAGGAAAATATTGAAAGACACGGGCTTAAGCTGGTTATTGACAGTGATTCGCCAGCAAGCCTGTTTTTGGCCAAAGAGTGCCTTTCCAGATTTGTTCAAGGACAGGTACCTGGCTGGATGGTTGCAACTGTGGCGCCATCACAAGATGGTTCACTAGTCCTACAGTTCCAATTTGAACCAGGTGATGCAACCCAAGAGCTGGTCCAAAGAATTTTGGCAAAATCGGATGAGCTTGGGCCAAAATCAACCAGTGAGGCACATAAAGGTGCAAACACTGTGCTAGATGATGGCCTAGAACGAATAGCAGCATGGGCTCGCGGTGAATTAATCGAAAGCAAAGATGGATTTTCAGTTATGGGTGGGCCTGGATTGATCGGCAGAATGCTTGGAGAATTTGCCTTGGCTGCAATTTCCAGGTGCAGAGATTAAAAGGCCCTTGGCAGGCCAGCAAAAAGTATGAACGAGTTTTTACAACTTTATAAACGACTGCTTTCAGCTCAGGGCCAGCTTAATTGGTGGCCTGCGACAGAGCCCTTTGAAGTGGCTGTAGGGGCGATTTTAACCCAAAACACATCGTGGACAGGTGTAGAGGCGGCCATCGCCAATCTTAAGGCTGCCGATTTGATGACTCCTGCGAAGATTGCTGATTTACCAATTGAAGAATTAGCACGTTACATACGACCAAGCGGTTATTTTAATATCAAGGCGAAGCGACTGAAATCACTGATTAAATTTATAATTGGCGACCTAGATGGAGACGTAACAAACCTTGCAAATATGCCTTTACATCACGGGCGCAAGGCATTGCTTGCAGTCAATGGTGTAGGCCCAGAAACTGCGGATTCTATTTTGCTTTATTGCGCAAACCTACCCATCTTTGTGATTGATGCGTACACCCGACGTCTTGTGGGGCGCCTTGAGATTGCTGACCCGACATTACCTTATGATGAGCTGCGGATTTTGTTTGAAAGCAACCTTCCTTATATGCCTGAAATATTTAATGAATTCCATGCGCAGATCGTGATTCACTGCAAGAATAGTTGTAAAAAACAGCCTTTATGTGCCAATTGTCCTATCCTGGATATGTGTGCTTACGGCACCAGACAAGGTGTTAAACAATGACGTCGTCTTCGCAAACCTTTCAAAGGTCGGCTGCCCGTTTACTGGACTTGATACTGCCTGGGCTTGGCCTGCTGATACTTGGGAAAACCTTTTGGGGCTCCACCATACTGATGGTTTGGACTGGTTTCATCGCAACACTGGTAACTAAGGTTTTGCAATTAGAGCTGCACCTGCTGCAAAGTGTTTACCTGCTGATACTTATTTGGATCACATCTAACATATCAATTTCATTACAACATGAAGGCTCCCAGAAAGGTGAGTTGCGATGGCGACTTGGCGGCATTACTGCGGCAGCTTGGCTTGCCGGGATGGCCATACTCACAATCATTTTGGGCCAGTTTTTCAGCATTGCAACAGTTCCTAGCACCGGTATGTTTCCTTCGCTGACACCTGGGGAAGTGGTGGTTGTCCGAAAGGTCAAACCATTGCATGGAGAGCTTAATAGACTGTGGGTGGCAAAACATAAAGAAGAGCTCATATTTGGAAGGGTTGTAGCCCTACCCAACGAGACCATATTGATTGATGGTCCACAGTACTCGGTCAACCACTACACATGGGACGCCAGGTATTGGGGAAGAGTTGTAATGACAGCTAATACAGGTGTTCCAGCAATCGAATATCAAGATTTGGACGCTTATTTTCAAAGGAGCGGTGAGGAACACATTAGGGTTTTCTGGAAAGAGGGCGTAGAACAGGCACCTATTGAGCAAACAATCCCGTTGGGGCACGTATTTTTGCTGGCGGACAATAGAAGCACCGCAAACCCCGGTGATTCCAGACAATTTGGACCAGTGCCGATTGCATCCCTGCAGGGCAGGGCACAGTTGCTGATTTGGTCTCCAGACCCAGGTAGGTTTTTGCCAAAAATGGAGCGCATGGGACTGCCTATTTGGTGAGCGGGGGCAGGGACTGGACCGGGAGCAGCGGGAAAAATTGGAGGCTGCTGGTCTTTGCTTCTTTCGTGTATCATACTGCTGGTTTGTCCGATGCTAGGCTTTTTGCATTGAGGGGATGAAATGAAAAGGCTGTTGACTTGTGTTGCTATTTTGGCGATTGGATGCTCTGGTGGCTCAGAAAATGAAGACCCCAAGGATACCCACGATACTCCTGGAGCTTTGGACCGGATCGCCTACTCAGATTCAGAGCCTGGCGAAGACGGCATTGACGATACTGGTGACTCGACAGAGCCTGAAACAAACGGTGGGGATTGCGTTCCAACAACAAGCGGCAGATTTCGTGACAATTGCGATGGTTCTGTGACTGACACCCTGACAGGCAACGTCTGGATGCGCCATCTGATTAGCACAAACGCTTCTAAGGAAGGGCAAATTACCTGTAATAGCCTTGTTGCTGGGGGTTTTATGGGCTGGAGGATGCCCACTATTGACCAATTGAGGACCTTGATTAGTGGGTGCGACACTACTCAAACTGGCGGTACCTGCCGAGTTTCCGATGAATGCTTCTTGGGAAAAGATCAATCCGGAACATGCTTTGATGCCAGCCAGTGCGCCCCCTGCGCCAACGGCGATGGCCCTGGTGTTGATGGTTGCTACTGGGACAAGGTGTTTGGTGATGACAACTGCCACCTACTGCTTTCAAAGACACCTGTTGTTAAGGGTAAGGAGGACCCACGCTCCTGGTATATTACTTTTTACAACGCCCAGCTCGATCATATACCCAACGCTTTTGGCCAGCTCACAGCTGGATTTGCCCGCTGCATCCTAGATCCAGAAGCTGCCGTACCAGTAGAGCCCGAAGAGTAGGGGCAGGGCCATTACACTCTACCTCTGAGCCACGCCTCAGCTATAAAGAGTAACAGCGCCACCCCCAAAAGCCATGGATGCCATGGAACCTTCTTTTCAGGGAGGGGGTCAACAGGGGCCACTTCTTCAGTGTCGGCAAAAGGTATTTCGTTAGGTCTGGCCAAAAAACTCTCAGATGAGTCTGTGTTAACCAAAAACACATCGCTTCCTGTGGGCTCTGCTCCAGACCCCTCGTAATAATTGATTAAATACACGCCTGGAACTGATGTTTGGGTAAACTCACCTGACGACTTAAATGTGATTATTTCACCGCCTGGAGTAACCACATCCGCCCGGGTCGTAGTCAAGGACACTCGTCGTGCATCGTTAACCGTGATGGAAGAACGCCCAAGAGCTGCCATAAAGCTTTGTAAATGACTGACTGCCCAACGTACAAATGGTGCGTAAGCTGGCCTTAAGGGAAAATCTGTCCAGTCCCTGTCCAAAGTTGATAGCCACAACAAAACTGCACCTGAACCTATCCTACGTTCGACCAGCAAAGGCAGGCTTGCGTCAGTCTGAATAAGCACGCTGGAGCCTTGGGGCCATCCAACCCCAAGAAAGGACAACCATGAAATGTCAACGTCATCTAAAAGGCGGCCTATTTCCTGGAGCATATTCAAAGAGCTACTTTGCTCTAGGTCTTGTCCTGAAATAATGTATCTTGGGCTACTTACAAACAGTCGCTCAACCGGAAGGGATGGTAAAAGGGCGTTCCAGGATTCGTCTGTAATCTTGTCAAAATTGTCACCTGCGGAAATCAAAACGCCACCGCCCCTGGCGACAAAGTCTGCAAGAGCCTGGATTTGAGCTGGTCTGAAGCCGCCAACATTGGCCAAAATCACAATATCTGCGGCAGCTAAATGAACAGGCGACATATCGTCTGGGTACACGCGAGACAAGGTGTAAACAGGGCTATCAGCAATCTTTAACTGCAAGGCCTTGCGTAAAAAGAACTCTTCATCCTCTTCTGCCTGCCTGCGTGGCGCCCCATTGACGATTAAAACTGAATTGCGACTCCTGGCTGAAAACCAGCGCACATCGTCTTCAGGTAGTTCATCTGAGGGGATGCGCACCTCGCCAAAGCGTTCATTAGCCTCCATCACAAACTCGTAGGCACAGACTTGGCCAGGTGGGCATTCCACTCTTCTAGCAATAGAGGCAAGCCCTATCCTGACAGTTAAGACATCATCAAATGGTTCCAAAGACCCGTTCAAAAGCTCAACCGCAACCTTGACCCTGTTGGTAGAGACAGTCCTGTCGGGAACGGCTACAGCGGAGATTATCGCCCTATTTTCCGGGACGATATGAAACAGGGCGTCAAAACTGTTAACTGTAACACCGTGGAATTCCTCTGGATCTGGCATCCCTACCAAGTCACTGGACCTAAAATCTGAGGCAATAAACATTCGTCGTTGTCTTGGCCCCAACAAACGCACGCGTTCTAGGCCAATCTTGGTGGCTTGTCCCAAATCTCCCCTGGCCATAGTCGCAGTCATCTTCAAAATGTGCCTTCTGGCCTTTTGGGGAGTCCAGACTTCTCCAACCGGTGGCCATGAACGAACAGGATAGCCAGACGCAACTACCACGACCTCTGATTCTGGATTTAATTCGGACAGCATGTCCATCGCCTTCGCGGTTGCATGATCCCAGGGCGTGAAACCTGCGCTTCCAAGGCGCATGGACAGGGAGTCATCAAGCACAACCACTAGGGAAACTGGGCCTTGGGCACCCACAACAGCCGGCCGCACGACATAAGGCCTAGCAAAAATGATGATGATTACTGCGATTAACAGGGTACGAACGGCAAGCATTATGGCCTGAGTCCAGCGGATGGTCGCGGTACTGCCGCCCTCAAGAACTAAAAACATCATTGCGTCAAACTGCACAGACGGAGCCTTGCTGCGCATGTAAAAATGCATGATTAAAGGGACAAGCGCTATTGGTAGAGCCCACAAAAAGGCTGATGATTCAAACGCCATCACGCTTCCTTAAAATGCCTGAAATCGACCGCGTGAATAATGCCAGCTGCTTGGTTGTGTGCAGCTTGTGTTGTGTCGATTGCCTTGTAGATTACCCCCACTTTTAAGCACGCTTGGGCGACTGCTGCCTTGAAGTCAGAGATGGCCTTTAAATACTGCCGCCTAAGCCCTCTAGCATCTAGCAGGGCGGACTCCCCAGTCTCGGCAGACCTGAAGACCAGATTACCCGAAAATGGGAAGGTCAGCTCTTCAACCGACAAGACATGAGCCAAAACGGACACCCCTCCACGCGCAACAATGGCACCAAGGGCCCCAACTGTCGCCTCCCATTCCGCAGTCAGCATGTCGGAGGCCACCACCACAAGGCCCCTCTTTGCCATACCTGCTGCTGCCGTCTCTAGGGCGGACCGCAAAACAGTGGGGCCAGATGGACGGGCGTCAACCAACATCTGGCAAAGCTCACCAAGATGCGAAGGAGAGCTGCGCACAGGACAGATTTCTGGATGCCGTGAGTGAGCAAGCACCAAGCCCACCTCGTCTCGCTGGCGAAGCAGGACGTAGGACAATGCCGCCAAAACAGACGCCCCATAACGAAATTTTGTGTCCGGCATGGGCTGGTTCATTGAGGCAGAGGCGTCCAGGATCAACCACGCTGCCATGTTGGTTTCATCGTGAAAGCGACGCACATAAACCTTGTCAGTTCTGGCAAGTACTTTCCAGTCAATGCCGCGTGGGTCATCACCAAAGGCGTAGCCCTTTAGCTCAGCAAATTCAAGGCTTTGCCCCATGTGCGATGAGATGTGAACGCCAGAGACTCTGCCATCGGCCATCAGCATTGGCCGAAGCCGTAGACGTTCTAAAGCCTCTCTGGCATCACTAGGTAAAACTTCCCACTGACGATCGGAGGTCATCTTCGGCCTTCAATTAAGTTGGTGATAAGGTCACGTTCTGAAATTCGTTCAGATTCGGCATGGAAATTCAGCACTATTCGATGGGCCAACACCAAAGTGGCCATTTCCTTTACCGCATCGGAAGTGGCCGTGTACTCGCCCCTTAACAGGGTCAAGGCCTTTGCGGCCAAAACCAGGTGTTGAGCGGCTCTTGGACCAGCGCCCCATCGCACATACTTTTGAATTTCAGGCCACTTAGAACTGCTGGTGGGTCTGGTGGCCCTGACGATTTCGACCGCTTCTCTAAACACAAAATCAGGACATGGAACTCGTCTAACCAATTCCTGGATCTCAATGATTTTTTTGGGATCCAAAACTTTGTTGATTTTTGTTGAGATGGGACCAGTTGTCGCCCTTACCACATCCAGTTCCTGGTCCAAATCTGGATAGTCCATTCGAATGGCCAGCATGAATCTGTCCAATTGAGCCTCTGGAAGTCGGTAGGTCCCCTCCTGTTCAATCGGGTTTTGGGTGGCAAAAACCACGAAGGGATCCGGCAATTTTCTTGTTTCTCCAGCAATGGTTACATGCCTTTCCTGCATCGCCTCAAGCAGGGCAGACTGGGTTTTTGGCGGTGCCCGGTTAACTTCGTCGGCCAGCAAAAGATTTGTAAATACGGGGCCTTGCACAAACCTAAAAGCCCTACTTCCAGTTGACTTGTCCTCTTGCAAAATCTCGGTACCAGTAACGTCTGATGGCATCAGGTCTGGCGTGAATTGGATTCGCGCAAATGACAGATCCAGACACTGAGCCAACGCCCCAATCAGCGTGGTCTTCGCAAGACCTGGAACACCAACCAGCAGGGCATGCCCACCTGCAAACAGCGCGACTAGCAGCTGTTCAACAGCCTTTTCCTGGCCTATCACCTGTTTGGCAATTTCTAGCCCCACCTGTTGCCTGATTTGGAACACTTCATCGGCAAGCTTCTGATCTTGCTCCATTTTATCCCGGCCAGTAACCACCATTACCTCCACATAACAGACAGACGCTGCTCGCGTTCGGCCTCAAAGGGACGCTCCAGCGCGGTCATAACACGCGCCAAGGCCTTGTGAGTACCAGGGTCATAAGGGTCGAAACGAACCGCCGTCATCAGGGGCATTTCAGCCTCTGAATGACGCTCAAGGGAAACAAGCGCCCTACCCCTTTCCCTGGCCAAAATGGGCCATTCAAACTCATCAAGGGCATATTTATCAAGTGTATCCAACACTTCCAAATGTTCACCAGCCTCATTCAAGGCAGCTGTCAAACGGGCAACAAGCAGCGGATGAGCGTCAGATGACACCACCTGCTTGTAAAGCCTAGCCGCCGCGGCATAACGTCCACTTTCCCTAAACAGGTCACCAAGTCGCAAATCAGCCTGAGCTTGTGCCGACAACCCCTGTTCAATGGGATTAGATTCACGCAGCAGGATAACACGGCTACGGTCATCTTCAGCAACCGAATCATCAAATGTTGCCCCAAAGCTTGCAAGCCATGCGCTTTCAAGTTCATCAAGGGTTTTTCCGGTGGCCCTTAATACAGAAACGGCCTCGTCGCCAACCTTCATTTCATTTGCCAGTCGCACCAAAACGTCGTCACCTTCTGTGCGCACCAAAAAGTCTGCAAATGACGATAGTTGAGCAAATGCAAGGGCAGTCTTTTCGGATGAAGGCATCAACGAAAACGATGACCGCAGCTCGTCCAGCCTCATCAGATTACCTGACACAAAGGCGTCTTCCAGCAAATCACGCTGGGTGCGTGGCAAAAAGCCGGCATCACCACCGCGCCAAATTGGTTCAAGATATTTTGCGGTGGCCTCTTGAAACCATACCGGCAGCCTAGAACCTGCGTGAGTCGTTAACAGGTGATGCACCAGTTCATGGGCAACCGTGTCTGCATATGGATAGCCGAACGGCAATTGTGATGGTGAAAGAAGCATGATTTTGTTGAAGTCCGACACGGCCACCGCCCCAGACCTGGCAAGAGCGTTCCTGTCAGTCCCAGAGATAAGTCCCAACTGGTCGACAGATGCGGCTATTTCAATGCGAATTGGGGTGGCAGCATCAATTTTTAAGGCGGCAGTTAGTGCATTAAAGGCAGCTTCAGCCGCCTCAAAGACGTACGGTAGCATTGCCTCATCTGGCCCAGGCACATAACGCACCACAAATCGCCTTGATGGAGACCAAGCGGTTGCCATCTCCGCAGTAGCAATCCTGTTTGCCATCGCCAGTTGCTTGGTTGCGGCAGCTCCAGGTACTTTCAGCCCATCTAACTGGCGTTCCGCGGCCTCGTAATCACCTTCTAAAAACAAAATTGCAGCCCTAGCAAGCGAATATTGCTTTGATTTCCCCGAGGGATCAATCTCGTCCACGATTCGTTTTGCGGTGGGCAAATCAAAACGATCCAAGGCATCTTCCAAGGTCAAAGCCGCAGCCGTTTGGCACAGCACCAAGATAACCAGGACCCCAGTTGTAAGTTTTTTCAACAGCTCCATCCTGAAGAATCTGCAACCTTTTGGAAGTAAAATCAATAGCACACCAAACTCCAACATCAAAACAGGACCTTTATGGTCAAATGAATCATCAATCTTCCCTGTCCCTGTCCCTGCTCCCTGTCCCTGTCCCTGTCCCTGTCCCTGCTCCCTGTCCCTGCCCTTGAAAACCTACAGATGAATTTACTACAATCACGGCGCCAAGTTTGGAGGATTTATGATGCTTAAAAGGACAGGCGTACGATTAGTAACAGTATTCATCGCCGCAGTTTTCGTGGTTACAGCCGTTGGATGTGGCGATGATGGTGCTCCTGAGCAAGACGCAACACCAGACTCTTCTGGAATCTTGGCTTGTGAAAGCGACGACTTAAGCGATTGCATGCCTGGGAGGCTGGCTGGTAACGCGCTTTACAACATGTTCGAGCACTCCGATTATGTGGTGCTTGCAAACCTTGAGATGGACTTCGATTCTCCAGGCCCGATTGCTTCTGATAAAGGAGAAGCCGAAACAGCGGACTTCACCACGCTTGTAATCACAAATGTGAATAGGATTTATCGAAACCGGGTCGACGAGCCTTCGTCGGTGTTCTTTCCTGGAGTCTGTTCGCAGACTGGTGAGTGTACTCAGCAACCGGGATCGTTTCCGGTGAAGCTAAAACGCGGTCTCAACCTGCTGCTTGCCTCCAGATATTGTGGTAATGCGGGCCTGACAAAGACAATTCTTGTTGCAAACGCGGCATTTCCAGTAGAAGGGGATGTCATCTATGACGTCTTCGGAAACCAAGCCAAGTGGAGCGACCTAGAAAGCCAAATCGAGCCACTCTCGGGGAAGGACGAGTCACTAGTAACCTGTCCGGCTGACTAGCCCCAACCAACACAACCTGCGTTATCCCCGTTCCTGCCTCCTGTTCCTGTCCCTGCCCCTGTCCCTCTCCCTGCCTCCTGTCCCTGCCCCTGTCCCTGCCCCTGTCCCTGCCTCCTGTCCCCGTCCCTGTCCCTGCCTCCTGTCCCTGTCCCTACCAGTCCCCGGCCCCTGCCAAAAGCTTGCAGTTTTGCCGTTTAACAGGTATTACTGCTTGCCGTGAATGAGCGATTTAAAATAGCCATTAAAAGCCTTCTTCAGCCTGACCTGCTCGCTCTTTATCTGGTTTTTATTGTGCTGTTGAACGTGTTTCCATACTTTCCCAAACAACAATCTGCTAACGAGCTTTCAAGGTTGTATCTTGCGATGTCGATGGTTGACCATCTTGATGTCTCAATTTCAAAAGCCGTGGATCAGTATGGTTTTATTGGGGACTTGTCTTATACAAATGGTCAATATTACTCAGACAAGCCACCAGGCACGGCCTTCGTTGTAGCGCCAGTCCTTCACCTGAAGAGACTTGTAGATAGTGATGCGGATTTGAAGGGTGACCTGCGCTTGGCTAGGCTTTTAACCGCCGTTATTCCGACTTTATTTCTCTTGGTGCTGATTAGAAGAGAGATGATAAAGTTTGGGGTGTCCACCACTTCAAGGACCATAGTCATAGCTACGTTTGGGCTTGGCTCACATATATTTACCTATGGCGTTCTGTTCTACGGTCACCAGCTGATCGCGGTTTTGCTGTACCTGGTGTGGTTTACAATCACGGACAAAGACCTCTCCCCTAGGCGAGCATTTGTCGCCGGTTTTTTGGGTGGTCTTTGCTTTTCAGTCGAATTCCAGACAGCTATCTATCTGCTTCCACTTGTCGTGGTCGCCATAAAGCGTGCAAACCCCAAGGCACGCACCATCTTGGCGGCCTTCTTAGGAGCCCTTCCGTTGCTGCTAGCAATCGGCGTCTATCATGATATCGCCTTTGGAAGCCCGTTTAAGACTGGCTATAACTATGTGGATAATCCCTATTTTGCGGAGATTCACTCTATGGGTTTCATGGGTGTAAGTTACCCGAAATACTATAACTTTATGGGCAGCCTGTTTTGGCCCTCCAAGGGAATTTTCTTTTGGAGTCCTTTCTTGATATTTGGAGTTTTAGGCCTGAGGTACTATGGCTTAACCAAGCAAGAAAGACGGCTACGGATTGCAATGGTTGCTCTACCAATATTGTTTGTTTCTTCAATGGTTTACTACTATGGTGGAGCCACAGTTTCACAGCGCCATTTGACCCCAATAATCCCATTTTTGATGACCCCAGCTGGGATGTTTTTGGATCGCTCTTCCAAGGGGCGCCTTTTTGCACCTGCCTTGGCTGCAATATCAGTTGGTTACACTGGCTTAGCCACGATGACATTCCCACACCTGCCTGACACTATTGTCAATCCCTATCATGAGGTTGTGGTTCCATTGGCAAAGCAGGGGTATCTAGTTGAAACAAATCTGGAAGCGGTGTTTTCTTCTTCCGCCTTTTTAATCGCTGTGGCGGTGATTTTTTTGCTTCTTTTGGTACATACCATAAACAGTTGGACAGTAAGACCCCGCAGGGCAGCGCTGGCTGCGGTTATCCTTGTAGTTTTGCCTTTGCTTTTCTTTGATGTGACCTCAAGGGTGTTTAGAAGACCCGCAGAAGACCAAGCGAAGTCCATGGAGTATTTCGAGGATCAGTTTTGGAACGCAAAATCACCGCCTGAATGACGGGCGGACAGGGTCAGGGGCAGGGACAGGAAGACGTTTGTGCTGATCTGCAGGATCTGGAGCTAAAAAGAAGGTCGAGAGGGCACCCTGCAACATGGTCCGGGGGCAATCCTGGAGGGCGCTATCGGGAGTTGCCGGGACCCGACGTCTTTTGGTTGACATGAAGGCCGCAAAGCGGCCCGTCCGGGCCAAAAGGATAAACTTTCACGTTAGCAATCGTATATTTTGCCCGGACGATGTCACTAAGAGACAGTCGGGGTGGCTACGGGAGATTTTGGGCCCGGAAGGATGCCCCCGGACATGTTTTACAACTGTAACGAAGAGATCAAACGCCAAAAAGAACGAACGATCGGGAGCTAAAACAGACAAATTAGCAGGGACAGGGTCGTCAGGCCTGGCGGATCACTCTGATTGCCATTTTAATCGTGTGGTTAAGTGGCACCTTCACTTTGTATAGCCTGGCCATTTTCAGCGAATCCAGCACCTGGAATCCTGCCCATAGAACAGAGGTCGGGATAGAAAACGCGACCTTTTGCAGCTTGACGTTTTTGTATAGAAACGGATGCTCGACAAATACCGGAAATAAAAACGAAAACTTCCGTATCCAGACCCGCTCTTTTTTGTCCATTTTAAGGGCGGATGGCTTGTGGCTATTAACTGGTAAATCGCCAACATCCCCTGATGATAAGTACCCGGACTCTATGGCCGCATTAGTCAGATCCAACCCTGGAAACGGAATAAAAATGTATGCACAAGAGTAATCAGGGGCAACCTTTTGAGAAAGCTCCAACGTTTCAAGCATCTCTGATCGACTCTCCCCAGGGATACCAATCAAATGCCCCACCCGTTGCTTTATACCGGCAGCTGACAGCAGTTGCCCTGCCTCAATGATTTGCTCTTTAGACATCTTTCGTCTAAGCACTTCATTGCGAATGCGATCATTACCAGACTCTATGCTCCAATGGACTCCAATACAGCCACTAGAGGCCAGCATCTCTACCGTCTCGCGATCCACCATGTCAGGCCTGATGTTACAGGTATATGGAATCTTTGCCTCTCGTGGAAATCGCTGCGCGAATTCTGCAAACCACTTTTTATTGATCGTGAACACATCGTCTTGGAACACCGCCAAATTAAAAGGATAAAGCCTCTTTGTCGAATTCACTTCATCCAGAAGCCTATCTACGCTTTTTTTACGAATCGTAGGACCGCATGACTTAGTCATTTGGTTGTATGCGTGGTTAAAGCAGTAAGTACACGAAAACGGGCATCCCAACCCTGACATGAACTGCTTTGAAGGAGCGTTTCTTAAAACCTTATCCCGCTTATAAACCACTGAACGATCAGGCGGCGGCGTCAGTTCCAAATCTATGAACGGCTCAAGCCTTAGAGGCCGTGCATGTCCCCTCAAAACCATGTTACCGGCATTTTCAGGTCCATTTCTGACATAGTTTCGCAAGGCGCTTTCACCCTCACCAATCACATACGCATCAATCGAACCATCAGTAATCGGCGAAAAGGTAGGCCCAGCCCCACCAATTATTGAAAACGTAGGGATCGCCAGCTTAAGCTGTGCATCAAACGCCTGATACCCCCCGATCTGCGACGACAGCGCCGAGTACATCACAAAATCCGGCCGCATCTCAACAACACGCCTAACCGCCCTGGCATGGCTGCTAGTAGATACATAGTCCAGTTCAACGTTTTCAGCGCCAAGCACCCCAGACAAAGCGTAAATGCCATGTTTATCGAAGATACCAGGAAATAGATCTATGAAAACGCCCTTTAACACACAAGCCTCCCCAGGCCAAGTCAGTATCGAAAACCCACAAGCACGTGTCAAGGGACAGGAGACAGGGACGGGGACAGGGGCAGGGACAGGGACGGGGGCAGGAGACAGGGGCAGGAACGAAAGTGAAAGCAGGCTAAGGCAACCCAAATTAACCGCCAAATTGCGCACCAGAAACGTCGTTTCAATCCAACCCGCCTTGACTTACGACGCCCGCTCTCGTATAAGCGAACGCTTGGGTTTTCTTACGAGGACAACAGGATGTTCGAAGTTTTAACAAAGGGATTTCGCAGCGCCCGCGCCCGCTTGTCTGGCAAATCAGTACTAACCGAATCAGTCATTGATGAGGCTTTACGCGACATTAGAGTCTCGTTATTAGAGGCTGACGTAGCCCTCAATGTTGTAAATGCCTTCATGACCCGGGTCAAAGAAAAGGCCATCGGCGAAGTCATCCAGGTCAAAGCAAAAAAGGGTGACCGCAAGATAGAAATCACCCCCGCCGAGCACTTCGTCAAGCTTTGTAACGACGAACTTATCGAACTAATGGGCGCAGGAGAACGCGGCCTTGAATTTGAACCTGGCGGCCGCCCTACCGCCGTTATGATGGTCGGTCTCCACGGAACCGGAAAAACCACCACGTCAGCCAAGCTCGCAAACCTGCTTAAGTCACAAAAGCACAAGGTCATGCTTGTCGCAGCCGACGTCTATCGACCAGCCGCTATCGACCAGCTGAAAATCCTTGGACAAAGAATCGGAGTCCCAGTTTTTAGCCAGCCAGGCGTCATGCCCCCTGAGCTGTGTGCAAACGCCATGGCCCAGGCAGTCGCGGAAAAGCGCGACGTCGTCATCTTCGACACCGCTGGTCGTCTGGCTATCGACGAAACCCTGATGGGCGAGCTGTCCGAGATTAAGGAACGCACAAATCCTAAAAACATCTTCTTGGTCGTTGACGCCATGATCGGTCAGGATGCCGTTCGAATGGCGTCAGAATTCGACCGCCTGTTGAACCTAACCGGCGTAGTCATGACCAAGATGGACGGTGACGCCAGAGGCGGTGCCGCCCTATCAGTCAAAGCTGTCACCGGCAAACCCATTACCTATGTTGGTACTGGCGAAGAACTCGATAAAATCGAGGCCTTCAGACCAGAAGGAATAGCCACCAGGATCTTGGGATTTGGTGACGTAGTCGGCTTGGTCAAGGACTTTGAAAAGGTAATTGATGAGGAACAGGCCGAGGCTGACGCCATCAAAATGCTAAAAGGCGAATTCAACCTCTACCAGTTCCTGGACCAGATTCGCGCTATCCAAAAAATGGGGTCTCTGCGTGACACCATGGAAAAACTGCCCTTCTTCCATGACATGGTTCCAGAAGGAGCAGCCGTAGATGAAAAAGTGCTAGGACGCATTGAGGCAATGATTAACTCGATGACTCCTGATGAACGAAAAACACCAAACATCATCGATGATCGCAGAGCTCGCCGTATTGCCAAGGGCTCAGGCCGCAAGCCAAATGAAGTAAAAGACCTCGTCCAGCGCTTTGAAGCAATGCGTGAGGTAATGAAACGGGTGGGCAAACAGCCTTCTTTGCTTGGACGACTGCCTGGGTTTAAGGAAGCCTTGGATTTGGCTAAGGCCCGGGGCGAAGACGTCTCTGACCTGATGCCATCAGAACGTGAACAGCGCGGTTCTTGGGGCGGATATGGTGTAAGGAAACTTAACCCAGCCGAGAAAGAACGGCGACGTAAAAAAGAAAAAGCCGCCAGAAAACAGCGACAAAAGGCCAGGCGAAGATGAAAACTTTAAGGGCCATACTGACCATTTTGATAATTGCTTGTCTTACAGGCCCCAGTGCATACGCCAAAAGGGCCTCTGATGTTAAGTATGCAGACGTTGAGCGAATCTTAAAACACAAGCCCTATGCAACACCTGCGGATCTTGCCAAAGCAGGTTCAGACATAGACAGCGTGTTGGTGGACATGGCCACTGCGATAAAGCTGAATCCAGAATTGCGCCTTCGAGCGGTGAGGGCATTGGCCGGTTATCCAGGGGCAAGGGCGAAAAGCGTGCTGACCGTTTTTGCCACAACACTGGAAGATTCCATCGAGCTAAGGGCCGAGGCAATGTTATCGCTTGCAACGGCGTTTGGGTCTGTTGTGGTGTCAGATTTGGAACCCTTTTTATCAGATAAGGACCCGAAACTCCGCATTGCAACCGCCAATGCTCTCAGTAAGGCAGGGGGGCCAAAGGCAAAGCAACTGCTTGAGCATGCTTTGCCCCATGAAGAGGTCCTGGAAGTGCGGATGGCAATAGATAAGGCTTTGTCTGGCATCCAAGAGTAGGCTGGAGGAATCGAAGTGAGTTTTCAAGGAATCTACACTGCACTGATTACACCGTTTAGAGATAATCAAGTTGATGTCGATGCATTGGAGATACTTGTCATAAACCAAGTAAATGCTGGAATTCACGGGCTTGTCGCATGTGGAACCACAGCTGAAACTCCAACTTTGACTGACGATGAATTTGAATTGGTGGCCTCCACCGTCATCAAGACAGCTGACAAAAAGGTCCCAGTGCTTGTTGGGACTGGACAAAACGATACTGACAAGACGATTGCCAGGACCAAGTTAGCCTCGCAATTAGGGGCAGACGGCGCGTTAGTGGTCACCCCTTACTATAACAAGCCCCAGCAAGAAGGGTTATTCTTACATTTCAAAGAGATAGCCGAGGCATGTCAGCTACCAATGATGCTGTACAACGTCCCTGGTCGAACAGGGGTCTGTATGACGGCACAAACAACATGCAGACTGGCAAGGGTGCCTAGGATAGTGGCTGTAAAAGAGGCGTCAGGGTCATTATCTGCTATAAGGGACATCGTTTCAGGCACTTTTAACGAGTTTGATGTGTTATCAGGTGACGACGGCATGGCGCTGGGGTCTTGGGCTTTGGGCTCATGCGGCGTGGTCTCGGTAGCCAGTAACGTCGCCTGTGGACCCATGGTTCAAATGTGGGAGGCTTGGAAGGCTGGCAAGGTTAAAGAAGCCGCGGAAATTGACCGACGGTTGGGGCCACTTTATACGGCCCTTTTTGTGGAAACTAGCCCTGCGCCAGTGAAGTTTGCAGCTGAATTGCTGGGAATTTGTTCAAGGGAGGTCCGAAAGCCCTTAGTTAGTGCATCATCTCAGACCCAGGAGTTGATTCGGGCGGCTTTGGTCCATGCTAAGCTACTTTGATTGCGCCTCTGTCAACTACTTTTTGTGCCCCTTAACAAAGCGGTCAACTTCAGGCAGTCCACCTTGTAAAACCAAGTAGCCATCTGGAGGTTCACGCTTGGTAATTTCCCCGGCGATGGGTGTCAGCATGATGTTGCGAACCACGTCTTGGTCATGGCTGTGGGCCAATGCCCATCCAAGCTTTATGAACGCGACCTCAGGCAGCATGTTTCCTGCGGGTACCACCCCTATTTCCATCAGATCGCGCCCAGTATCATAAACAAACATCTGGGTATATCCCCACAAGGTCTGGACCGTCATGTAAATGTGGACACCAGCAGCCACAGCGCGACGCAAGGCTGGAAACACCTGTCTGTTTGTGTGTCCAAGCCCTGTTCCAGCAATAACTATCCCCTTGTAACCATTGTCGACCAGGCTATCAATCACATCAGGCTTCATCCCTGGGTATTGGTAAATGATGGACACCCGATCATCAAACACCGCGTCAAGCTTAACTTTTTTGTCAGCACGCCTGACCTTGTAGTCCTTTCTTAGGGGCTTTATTCCCCTTTCATCAACCAAGGCCAGCGGAATGTCCCCAATAGTTCTAAAAGTCGAGCGATATGACGAGTGCATCTTTCTGACCCTGGTGCCACGGTGCAAAAGCCCATACTGGTCAGATGTGGGACCAAACATGCAGACCATGACCTCAGCAATATCAGAAGTAGCCGCCGCCATAGTGCCATGAATCAGATTTAGCGCCGCATCAGAAGAAGGCCTGTCACTTGAACGCTGACTTCCAACCATCACGATGGGAATTGGCGAGTCTTGCACCATAAACGACAGGGCAGTCGCAGTATGTGACATCGTGTCTGTCCCATGCCCAATTATGATGCCGTCCACACCGTTTTCGATCTCTTTTGCCACCGCCTTTGCCAGCCCAATGTGTTCCTGCGGTCCCATGTTTTCAGAAAACACTGCGTAAAGTTCATGAGCCTCAAGATTACAGATCTCGGCCAATTCTGGAACCGAGGCATAAAGCTCACCGGGTGAAAACGCTGGAATTACAGCTCCAGTCCGATAGTCAAGGCGAGAAGCAATCGTGCCACCTGTTCCAAGCAGCTTTACCGTCGGTTTTTTGGCGTCAAAGGGAAATTCCACGGGGGGGATGTGATAACTGATTTCGTGGTAGCCCAAAAACTCGATGTTTTTAATGCCACGCACATCCAGGCCAATGTTGTAACCAGTTTCAAGCTTTAGCACCAAGTGCCTGTCATCAGCAGTCTGGCTTCTTGGCAAGACTAGGCCACAAAACTCGCCTTTATCAGTAGTTACCCTTACTTCGGACCAAACCTTGATCCCCATGCGCTGCAAAAGATCGAGGCTTTGACCACGATAACCCTTGTACAGATCATCACTACTCATTGCCCCTCCCTTTTCGCTTCCAGTGCACTTCATGACCAACAGCGAACGCCAGTGCGGCGGCGGCCTCCTTCTGGGCCCAATCCTTTTCTTTGGCAAAAAGCTCAATAAAAATGTCAGCTTCAGGTACTAGCACTTGTTGTCGTTTTAAATAAGGCATCCAATCAAGCAACAGGTACGCCAAAATAGTTGGTTTTAACGCCACTTTTTCGACCAGGTGATCAAAAAGCTCCCAAACCCCCTGGGTAAACAGCCTTTCCAGCTGGCTTTTGGATAATCCAAGCTCCCTGTATTCAGCTTCCTTGTCCCAAAGCGAAGCAGGCGCCCTCGCTTTTGCCAAATCAAAGGCCTCACCAGTCAAAACAATTGGCGGTAGGTCAGTATCAGGATACATGCGGTCGCGTCCTGGTAAAACGCGCTCAAATCGCGTCGCACCACCAGGAATTGGCCGTCTAGTCTCCTTGGGCACCCCCTTAAGCATCTCAACCATTCTGGCCTTTATTTCCAAATCAGCACTGACAACATCTGCTTCAGGTCCCAAAACGATTACTACTGCATCGCCCGCCTTGCCACCAGCCATGGTCCTGATTTCATCAAACATCGGACCAAGGTCAAAATACTCGGGATTATCAGAGCAAACCAAGTTGGGTAGAGTGTCCAGACATGCCACCACCCGTATCCGATCTGAAAGCTCGTGCGCAAAGACACGACCAGGACCTGTTGGGGTGGCAAGAATTCCTTGGCAGTTTTTTAGCAATATCGCTTGGGCAACGCTCTTTGGCCCCCACACAAAGCCAAAGCACGCCTGTTGCTTTACCAACTCTGTAACGTCGCCAGACCAACCAAAACTGCTGTCATCAATGCCTCTGGAAATGGCAGTATCTTTCAGCTCAATCAGGGCTTTTTGGCGCAAAGCCTCGTAATGAACAAGCTTTGGGACGTCTCTTAAACTGCCAACCCCCTTGATTTCAATCCTGGTCCCGCCATCAATCGAGACGTTTACATCCTGTCTTGCACGACCAAGACCAGTCCTACACATCTTTGAAAGATGGCAAAGTCGCCTAATGGCTTGCCCAACCTCAGCTGCCTCCTGGGGGGTTTCCATCAAAGGGGCTGTCACTATTTCAACCTGTGGAATTGACAGGCGATCAGTCATGTAAGTGCGCCTGTGGCCCCTATCCGAAACTTCCCTGGCGGAATCTTCTTCAAGGCCAAGGTGCAAAATGTCGATTTTGCGCCCGTTGACCATGATGTGGCCACAGATCCCAAGCAGCGTTGTCCGCTGAAACCCAGTGGGAATTGAGCCATCCAAAAGCTGCTTTCTGGCAATATGCAGTTCATCAACCAGATTCAGATTAAGCATCGTCCCAATGACCAAGGCCTTTTCTAAAGCCTCGCGGTTCATCTCAAACGGGGGGGCATCGTCCATCTCGTAAGTGCAAACCGTGTCACGATTTAGGCAATAGACAATCTCTTTCTTGGTTTTAAACTCCATCAATGCCGCTGGGTCATACAGACCAAGCTCTGAAAGCGTGGGACGCATGTGGCGCAAAATCTTCGAGTGAAACTTTTTCGAGTACGGCAAGACGGGACATTTGCAAAAAAGCTTATGGCTGGTGTCCAACTGGCGATGAACCTCAAGCCCAACCTTGAGCCCAAGCCCAGCATAGAACTCTTTATCCCAAAACCGCTGCATGGCACTACTCCCAAAATCGCTGTTCGAGCGTAGACACAGGCCCCCCGCACGCCTACCATAACGCACCGCGATGGTACCAAGTAAACTGTTTTTATGGGTAGGATTTAGGTTAGTATTTGGCGACTTTGCGCTTGAGGTTTTGTCCAAATGACATGGGGCCTGACAGGTGGAATTGGAGCTGGCAAGTCCGAAGTAGCTAAAATCTTGCGTCAACTTGGAGTCCCAGTCCTAGACGCAGATCAGATCTCTCGAATGCAGATGCAGTCCGGCCACGCCGTTTATGACTCTGTAGTGGCCACCTTTGGTCGGCAGATACTTAATGACGACAAAACTATCAACCGTGCGACGTTGGCCTCCTTGGTTTTTAATAATCCGGCGCTTAGGGCCAAATTGAACCAACTTACACACGGTGCGGTCATAAACGAGATCAACGGACGAATCGCGCTTCTAAAACAGGCTAAACATCCATTGATAATCGTAGAAGCTGCCCTGATTTTTGAAATTGGGCTTACCACTATCCTGCACGAAGCTTTAGCAGGGGTGCTGGTAGTTATAGCGCCAAAAGAGCTTAGAGTTCAACGGGTTTTAGCCAGAGACCAAGCAGACCCATCCGGCATCAAAGCAAGAATGAACGCACAAATCAGCGATGAAGAGCGTCTAGCCAAGGCAACAATTGTCATTGAAAACGCAGGAACGCTGGAAGAGCTGCGCAACACAACCGTTGGGTTGCTTACAACACAACTCGCCCAATCTACGAATAAATGAAATTGTGTTGGAATGCAGCTACTTACTTGTTAATTAGTTCGCGCAACCCCAGACCAGCCTTGAAGAAAGGCAGACGCTTCTTTGCGACAGTAACTTTCTCGCCACTTTTTGGATTGCGGCCGATGTACCCGCCGTACTCCTTGACGACAAAGTTGCCGAAATTACGAATTTCAATACGTTCATCACGTTTCATAGCGTCAACCACCAGGTTGAAAAATGCGTTTACTACTGTGGTGGCTCGATCCAAAGTAATATCACTTCTCTTTGCCACGGCCTCAATCAGTTCAGATTTTGTCATTTTGGGAATCCTCCAAAGTTCCACTCAAACAGGCGCAATGATAGCTGAATCCTAGTTCTGGTCAAGTTGAATTTTTCTTTAGGCTCTGGTACTTCAGAGATTGTGCTTGTTTTTAATGAAAGTGGCATCATTTTAATCCTTGAATCTTTTTGGAGGACACATGACAAAAATCCCTTTTCGCTTCGATTCACAACTGGCTGGCAAGAATCTTATCGACCAACAGCTTGCGGATACAACCAAGGCCGCTTTACAAAAGCTACTTGCAGATAGCTGCAAAGACGCCGCTTTTCTTGAAGTTCCATTTGATAGTGGGGCATTGAACACCACACTTGCTGCAATAAAAGCGGTGCCTGCTCGGTTTACCAAGGTGCTGGTGCTTGGGATTGGAGGGTCGGCACTTGGCACGCAGGCGGCGCTTGAGGCGCTGAAATATGCCCCTGCACGAAAGGACAAGAAAGAGGTCCGGGTACTATCCAATTTGGACCCAGCCTCGATATCAGACATGATTTCGTGGTTTGATCCAAAGGACACCTTGCTGGTTCCTATCACAAAATCTGGCACAACCGTCGAGACGTTGACGCAATTTTCCATCTTCACAAATATTATCAGGGAATCTTTGGGTGACGCTGGCTTGCGCGATGGGATGGTTGCGATTACTGACCCAGAACGTGGTGCCTTAAGGCAGATCGCGATTAAAACTGGCTGCCAAGTGCTTGATGTACCGCCGCGAGTTGGTGGCAGATTTTCGGTTTTGACACCTGTGGGGCTGTTTCCAATCGGGCTTGCTGGCTACGATATCGAGGCCATGCTTGGTGGCGCAGCTGCGGTTTTGAAAAATGTCGATATGGCGCACCCATCCGTACAAGCGGCTGCAGGTCAGATAGCAATGATGAAAAAGGGCGCGTCAATCAGGGTTTTTTGGGCCTACAGTGATCGACTGGCCTTTATGGGTGATTGGCTGTCTCAGCTTTGGGGCGAGTCGTTGGGCAAACCTGGTAAGGATGGACCGGTAGGGCAAACTCCTCTAAGAGCGATTGGGTCGACCGATCAGCACTCGCTGCTGCAGTTGTTCATGGAAGGGCCAAAGGACAAAATAATTACCTTCGTGACCACAAAGGACGTGCCTGTTGTAAAGGTGCCTGACATGTCGTTTTTGCATGCAGATTTGGCTGAATTTGCTAACAAAAATGTTGACGAAGTCTTTGATGCGTTAAGAATGGGAACGACTGTTGGCTTGTTTGATGCTGATCGTCCAGTGTTTGAGCTGCAGATTGACAAGCTTGATGAGGCCACGGTTGGGGCTTTGTTTACGCACTTCATGATTGAAACTGCGTTGGCTGGTTATATTTTGCAGATTAACCCATTTGACCAACCTGGGGTTGAGGCTGGCAAAAAGTTTGCCCACGGGATTTTGGGTAGGCCTGGCATGGAAAGCTTTAAGGCCCGAGTAGACCAGGTTTTAGGCGGCTGAGTTTTGGAGGATTGTTGGCATGGTTGGATCTGATCGTTTTGAAGAGCTGATTTCACCTGACAAGGTCGCTAGGCGCATCAAGGAAATGGGTGCGCAAATCACGCGAGACTATGCCGACAAGGAACTCGTTTTGGTTGGCATCCTTAAGGGCTCGGTGTTTTTTATGGCAGACCTTGCCAGGAATATTGATTTGCCAATAACCATGGATTTTTTGGGCCTTTCCTCGTATGGAGACGCGACTCGATCCAGTGGAGTGGTCAGAATCACGCAAGACCTTACAAACCCAATTGGCGGCAAGCATGTTTTGGTCGTTGAAGACATCGTTGACTCTGGGTTAACACTGCGTTTTCTTAAGGAAAACTTTGACTCCAGGCAACCAGCGTCATTCAAGATTGCCACCTTGTTGCACAAACCAACCAATTCGCTTGAAACCATGAAACTGGACTACGTTGGATTCGAAGTAGAGGACCGTTTCATTGTTGGCTATGGGCTGGATTTCGAACAAAAATATCGAAATCTGCCTTATGTCGCAGTGTTAAAAGACCAGCCTTGAAAAAAATCGTCTTGGCCACTATTAATGCTGAGGATAAAGCACGTAAATCTGCGGTGTTGTGGGGATTTCTTTTACTTCAAACGGCTGGTTTTCAATAATTTCATACTTGGGGACTTCGTTTAAAAAATCATCTAGCGGCAACAGCGGAAGAGCCACTGAGGGCCAGGCATAGTGCATTGGAATCGCAATTGGTGGTTTCATGTTAGAAACCATGAAAGCAGCCTCTTTGGGCCCCATTGTGAATGTGCCACCACAAGGCACCAAAACGACGTCTAGGTGGCCTAAAAAGGCCCTTTCCTCGCCATTTAAGGGGCGTCCAAGGTCACCAGGGTGAAAGATAGTCACCCCATCGACCGTAAACCAAAACCCAGTCACAAATCCCCTTTCAGCCCCTTCGCTTTGGTCATGGGGAAGCTTGATGCCCCTGAATTCTATTCCCATCGCAGTGGCGGGGGTTGTGACTACAACTGGATTTCCAAAGGCCTCATCAACGTGAAAGTGGTCGTGATGCTGGTGAGTAGAAACAACTATGTCAACCTTTTCATAAAAGGGCTTAAGCCCCATTCTGCCCCCAAACGCATAAGGCTGATAAGGGTCCAAAAGAATTCGTAATCCAGCTTGGCTTTGCACCAAAAAACAGGCATGTCCTATGTAAGTAAGCTTCAAATCTGCAACTCCGCGGCGCTGTCATCTGCACCAGTCAGGCGCTTGTGGTACCGTAAAATATCCCAAAATTCCAGTGCACACTCTGGGATATGCAGCGTTAGAACAGTCTAAATTGCCGAACGAACAGGAATCTGATGTTATCCCCCTCAATAGCTCGTATTGACCTGGGCCTTTGCTTGCAAAGAACTCATAGAAATAAAACCATGAACCATGAGCAGTCATGGCTGCTGGACCTAGATTTTCCACGTTCCATAAAGGAAATCCAGTGTCCACACTTCCTGATTGGTCTACAAAGGACAACCTCAAGTCACTGCCAAGGGCTGAATCAGGCTGTTTATAAAAGATAAATGGACCTGATTTACCCAAGTTCAGGGATAGTAGCTGTATGTCGGCCAATGAATCTGAAAAAACGATCCTGTGGCGCTCGGTCAGGTCCCCACGATGCAGTATCAATCCTTGGGGGCCCTCCCCTTCAAGCTGCCATATCAGGTACACATATGAATCATCGCATTTCATTTGCAAATTTCGATAGTTGCCAGGTTCGTTCCAATGGGCAGAATCCCATGTAACCCCACCTTTGAAAAGCACGTCGTTGGTAATCGCCAAAACTGACTTGCCATCGTCACGGATCCAAGCTGTCACCCATCCAATGTGGTCGTTACAAAAGGCGGTTTTGGTGATTTTAGTTGGAGGCGTAGCACTGGAGATTACTTGTGTGGAAGTTTCAGGCTCTAAGCCATCAAGCTGACAAGACACGTTTATTGCTGCACTGGTTTCACCCAAAACCTCAGCATTAAAAGACGCTCCAAGCTTTACATCTGGTGCCATGCTTAAAACTGGACCCTCGTAAGCAGCGGTTTTTGGGCTAAAAACATTAGGCACAAATACATTTGAGCCTGGGGAGCAATCGTCATCAAAAAAGTGTATCACCGGCTTTGGCTTATCAACTGCTAATGAAAACTGGCCAAGTTCAGTGGATATTGCACTTGCTTGAGTAGTCGATAAGACTTCGAGATTCGAAAAGGGAACAACACAACTGTCGCCACCAAACGGGTCACCGACGGTGCCTGAAATAGTCGCCCCAGATTCACCAAAGGCTTCTAACGTAGTGGAAGCAAGGCGTTCACCATCTGAAGCAAGATACAAGGCTTTTGGGGTATGTTGAGAATAATTTGACACTTTAACTGGTGTAAGCGGCTTACATTCTGGATGAGCCCAGGCCAAGAGCTGAAGTCGGTTAATCCTAATACCGCCAGACATCAGGATTTTGACAGCCATGAGCCCCTCTTCAGTATGAAAAGCCCACGCAGCCACCCTACCATCAGGGGTGACCTGGCAATCCCTTTCAAAGGATATCTTTCCATTGATTTCCAGGTCCACCTGCGAACAGTCGCCGTTTGATAGGTGTACCAAAAGCAGTTTCACCCCGGCTTGAAACCATTGGCGGGGCAACCAAAATCCAGCGTCATCATCGTCTGTTGGGCCAGTCCCAAACTCATCAAAAGTGCCCTTTCCAAAGGCCCAGACGAACCCTTTTGGCTTTTCAAAAAAGGCCCAATCCAGCATTTTTTTGGGCATTGACGCGTTCCAATTCACGCAGCTTCCAGTGTGCATGTCACACCAAGACCTTTGACAGCCTTGATTATCTTCAACGCAGGCCTTTCCAGAACTTTCATTGACTTTGCATGTTCCATCAGCGCAGGTATCAACAGTACAAGGGTTGCCATCATCACAGTCTTCATCGATTTGACAGCACCCATGAACTACATCACTGGCAACGCATTCTGAATCAACGCATCTGTCACCAGTCGTGCATGGATTGTTGTCATCACAGTCGTTAGAGTTGGAAACATGAACACATTGTCCAGTTTCGGGGTCACAGTAATCATCAGTGCAGACGTTTTGGTCATCACAGTCTTTTTCTTTGGCCGTACATTCTCCTTGTAAGCAGTAGGGTTGGTCGTAGCAAGGCCCAGGTGAGGCAAGGTCACAAGATGAAAAATCTGGCACACGACTAAGTGCGCAACTGTTTGTCTTCGCATCTAAAACACCGTAATGACAAGGACTATTGGCGCACGCAGGTTCAAAATCAGTTGGTAGACATTCGTCATCTAAAGAGCATTCCTGAAATGGCGCCTGCAAAGGTTTTGGAAGCCACCAAGCAAGCAAACGCCCGTCCTTAGTCCACCCATACAAGCGATCATCTTCGGTAAACAACCGTTCAGAAATCTGGTCGGGGATGGTAAATCTAAGCCCCTGTTCATAGCCATCTTGACCCCAAACTGCGGTCAAGACTTGGTTTTCTTGTGCTGTCACAACGACTAGACGACCAAAATCACACCAAACAACAGGCCAATCGGTAAGCTGTTGGCCAAAATTAAATTCGTGTTGTTTGGCACCAGTTAAAACATCATAAATTTCCACTAGGCCATCTGGATTTGTTAACGCAAATTGATTTCCGGGTAATGGGGCCAATTGCCCTGACTTAGGCTCTTCATGGGCCCATAACCCCGTGAATTGCCCTTCAAAGTCAGTCAAAGCTAACAAGCGCCCTAGGCCATCAAAACCAACAACCACGCCATTTTTCAAGATGGGCTTTGAAAGAACCGGCCCAGTCGCGACTACCGATAGATCTTTGATATCCAGAAGTTCCATTTTCCCAGGTGATGCCAAAAAAAGCAGCTTTTGTGAGACCTGATCGAAAGAGTCAGGAAGCAGCGAAGCTCCAACGTTACACTTGGAAGTAAAAGTGTTAGTAACGCCCTCACGTGTGCTACTTAAGCAACCATCAACATCAGTCCACAGCAGGCTATCTGACTCTTTACCAGGAATTACAATCAACTGATTTACCCCGGCTGGAACGTCTGTGAAATGTTTAATTGACAGGTCATGAGTATCAATCGCGGCTATGCCTTCCTTCGTCGTTAGATAAACGACTGAACTTGAGCTACCAGAAACCAAGACTTGATGATTTGCTGGACCATAAGGCTGCAAAACTTCCCTTTCAATCTGGCCATCAGGCGCTAACCGCCTAGCTATAAGGGTTGATTCGCCTTCAGGGTTTAAGATGGTTCCAGCGATAATTATGTGACCAGTTTTAGGCAAAACGTAAGCTGATGGGGCAAAGCAATTGGTTGGGTAATCTATCAAAGTGCAGTCTGAATCAGCTGTTCTATCGTCTTCTTTAGGGGGGCAACGATTATCACCAGCCAAAAACGCGAATTCATCTTCACCGTTAAGGATAAAACATGTACCAGACTCGCAGGCGGAGTACCCCTGCCCAACTGGACAGGAGGCTATTTTTTCACATTGGGGTGCCTGAATTTCGTGGTAACAAGATAGAAAAAGAATCAAGAAGAATTGGACTGCAGGCCCAGCTCTTCGCACACTCCCCCCGAATACTAGAGACCCTTGTTCGATTCTACAGCCTGATTACACAAAGCTCCAACAAAAGCTCTAAGAGGGTCCTTTTGCTGTCCGTACAAATAACCGGGGCCAAGAATGATACGCCCTGAGTCATCTATGATCTTTGAGCCAATCATGACGTTTCCGCCTAACAGGCCAATATCACGAGAAGAGTCGTCACGATTACGCCACATGGCCCTTTTGGCCCTTTGCTCACCCCACCAGTGATGCTGCAGGGCAAGCAGCTCTTCGAGGTTTTCAGGAAGCTCTGGGGCCATTGCCATCAAGATGCGAACGGTTGCCTCGGCGTCGGCACTGGCCCTGTGTGCGGTCTCCATTGGGACACCGAAATGAACCGCCATGTCTGACAAGGTGTGGCGCCCGCCTTTTACTACGCCTCTGGCCAAGATGAGAGCATCAACTGCCCAACATTCTGGCATAGTTAAGCCGACCCTTGCTAACTCGGCTTGGATCAGGGGCAAGTCAAATTCAAGGAGGTTGTAGCCAACTAAGACTTGACCTTTCACTCTGGTAACCAGTTCATTGGCATAGTGAGCAAATATGGGCTTGCCAGAGACTTGGGAGTTATCTACACCCGTTTTTTGCACTATCACATCGCTTAACGTCTGCATCGGGTCGATAAACTCACAAAAAGAATCGGTGATAGCCCCATTTTCAAAGGTCACCATCCCAAGTTCAAAGATCCTGTCTTCCTGAACTAAAAGCCCAGTTGTTTCAGTATCAATCCCAATTAAGGGCATCTCCATCCACTTCTTCACTACAACCTCAACATCATTCGCCTAGGAGCAGACAGACACCCACAAGTGTACCCCGCAGTTGTGACATGACAAGCCCCCTGACCTTGCTAATTAAGCATGTTCTGGCTCCGGATCGTTTGTTCTTTGTGGCGTTTTATCTCTTCGTTACAGTTTTAAAACATGTCCCTGTCCCCGTACCTAAGCCGGCAAGAATGTGGAAGTAAAGTGCCTCAAAATCGGGGTCTCTTTGTCAAAGCGGATGCCACCAATGGTCTCTCTCTTTTTATAGACCTCGATGATGACCTCGACTAGATATTCCATGTGGCTTTGAGTATAGACGCGGCGCGGAATGGCGAGGCGAACCAACTCATTTGGAGCGCCAACAAACTTTCCGTCAGCCCCCCATTTTCCAAACATGACTGACCCAATTTCCACAGATCTGACCCCACCTTCCAAGTACAACGCCACCGACAAGGCCTGCCCTGGCAGTTGCTCTGGCGGAATGTGAGGCAAGAACCGCTTTGCATCCAAGTAGATTGCATGGCCACCAGCTGGCTCAAATATTGGAACCCCGGCTTCGACTAGGCGCTCTGCAATAAACTCCACAGAGCGAATTCTGTAACGCATGTACTCTTCGTCGAGCACCTCTGTTAGCCCTTGAGCAATCGCCTCCAAGTCTCGACCTGCAAGCCCTCCATACGTAGGAAAGCCTTCACCTAACACCAAAATCGCCTGGCATTTAGCGGCCAAGTCATCATCGTTGAGCGCAAGGAAGCCGCCAATATTTACTAGGGCGTCCTTTTTTGCAGACATCCAGCAGCCATCTGCAAGCGAAAACATCTCCTGAGCAATAGATTCCAGCGTTCGATCAGCGTAGCCAGGCTCACGTTGTTTGATAAACCAAGCGTTTTCCGCAAATCTGGCGCAGTCAATAAACAGCGGGATGCCAAATTCATGTAGCACATCCCTAGTAGCCCTGATGTTTTCCATCGAAACTGGCTGGCCACCAGTCGCGTTATTAGTGACAGTTGTCGCCCCTAAGGGAATGTTTTCAGGCCCCACCTCGACAATCAGCCGTCGCAAGGCATCAATATCCATGTTGCCTTTAAATGGCGCAATCAGCGTGGGATCCTTCCCTTCAGCGACCACAAGATCGACAGCTTTCCCTTTCAAGTACTCGATGTTAGCTCTTGTGGTATCAAAATGAGTGTTAGAAGGATAAATCTTTCCAGGGGCATCAAGCGCTGAAAACAAAATTCGCTCGGCAGCACGCCCCTGATGAACGGGAAAAATGTGCCTCATGCCAGTGAGGCGTTTTGTCACACTTTCAAATCGCTCAAACGACTTGGCCCCTGCATAAGACTCGTCTCCGCGCATGATTCCAGCCCACTGTTCCGAACTCATTGCCCCAGTTCCAGAGTCGGTCAGCAAGTCAATCAGACAGTCCTCTGCCGCCAGCTTAAACAGATTGTAACCAGCCTTACGAATGGCCTCCTCACGTTGTTGGCGGGTAGTCATTCTGATTGGCTCAACGGTTTTGATCTTGAAAGGCTCGATAATTGTTTTCATATGGTTAACCTCCTTACGATTTTGGCTACGCCAGCACCGTGCTGACTTTATCCCGTGATTAGGATGGCAACAAGACCAATTCGCCGTTTTAGATCATTTTTCATGATAAGGCTTATCCAGCTTCGACCAAACTCAGAAAACCCCAGGCGCACAGGACTTGGTGATCTCACGCGGCCATTTGACCCGGGCATGATCTTTGCTAGAATGAGCCGTGCGGCCCCGAACCATCGTCCGGGCCCCCATAGGAAATGACTTTGAAGCCAATCTTTTCTTAAGTTGGCTTTTAAAAATAGTTTCCCCAACACGGTCTTTTAAGGAGGATTGTAATGATGACGTCTAGCAGGCTTCAACGGATTTCACTGTTCGAGGGTCTTAGTGAGGTTCAGTTGTTGAGACTCGAAGAACTGTGTGTTGAAGAAAAGTTTGCTAAAAACCAATATCTTTTCCGCCAGGGTGAGCCTTCTGATTGGCTGTACATCATCCTTAAGGGTCGGGTAAAGCTTGTGCGTCACGCTCCCAATGGGGCGGCTACAATTATTGAGATTTATTCAATTGGCGATGAGCTTAATGCCGCGGCATTAGTTGAAGGTAAAACTTATTCAGCGTCGGCAAAGACCCTAACCGATGGAATCGCCATAAAACTTTCGCATGCTCATTTCAAGAAAATGCTGTCTGAGTGGTCGATCGTCGGTTCTAACATGATGCGAGAGCTTGGTCAGCGCTACCGTGAAATGGTGGAAAATCTGTCCACTCTGGCGGTTTACAGCGTCGAGGGACGCCTTTGTAAGGTAATGGCTAGCTTAGCCCGCCGCTACGGCATAATCGGCGATTGCCGGGGCGTAATCGTCGATCTTGGATTGACTAGGCAAGACCTGGCCGACATCAGCGGGACCACCCTGGAAACCGCAATCAGGACCTTAAACAGGCTTAGAACTAACGGGCTTTTATCTTGGGAGGGTAAACGATTCTTTATCCCTGATGTCAAAGCACTAGACGCCGTTGTTTGCCCCGGTTAGATAGGCAGTCCGGATAAAATATCCCCACCTTGAACTCAACTTGGATCCTGAACAAAAGATCACTCCAGAAACGACACACTGTAACAGACTCACTGAGGCAATTTGCCACACCACTTACCAAGCCGCAGGTAACACTTTGATAACGAGTGTGCAACTCAACGGACGGTAACCAAACTTACCTGTTGGAAAATAAGAAAAGGGGGGGGGCTTAAGAGATTGGATGCAGATTATTAGTTAGAACCACAACCGCCGGATGGGCCAGGAGCAGCCGCGCCAGACAGGGTTGCTTCGCAGCCCTTGAGGCCTTGGTTGTAAGCGCAGAAGTTCTTCTTGATGGCTTCAGCTGCAACACCGGAGAACTGGAACTTGTTATTGGCCAACCATGTTGGGGAAGCACCAATTCCGAGAGCCTTGGCAAGCTTGATGTCTTCAGCGTGAAGCTTACGACCCTGCTCACCAGTGGCGCATTTTTCCATCTTGGCAACATCCATCTTGGCCTGAGTGGCGCATCCCTGCCATTCGTTGCTGCGGATGTCGTTGTTGCGGCACTTGATGTACTCAAACCACTGATATTTCTTTGGATACAGCTCCATAGCGCAGAGCTGGCGAATGTTTTCGTCAACTTCGGGCTGGCCGTGAAGAGCCTTGAAGGAGCCGTCTGGCTGCTCGTCAGCGATGAAGTGAATCTGGAAGGTGATGCCATCGTTCTTGAAGGCTTCCAACACTTCGATCATCGCGTTCTCAGCACGAACGCCAAAGGGGCACTGTGACATGACGAACACTTTCAGGTTCTTTTCAATAGCAGTGCGGCAGACTAGCTGGTCCTTACAAGTTGGGTCGTCGCAGTCGATCAATCCATCGCCATTGTCATCGATCTTGTTGTCGCAGATTTCGGCGGTTGGGTCGAACTTGGAGCCAAGCTGGAGCAGCTTGTACTCGGCAACGTCGTTCATGTAGCGGGCAACCTGCTGGTATCCTGGGTCTTCAGCAACGACGGGGTCAAACAGGAACGCAGGCAGATACTTGGCACCCTTATCAGCAACCTTGGCGTACAGGGCCTTACCTTCATCCGTCATGTAGTCGACTTCCTTTGGCTCCAGGCCAGGGAACATACCCTTCAGCTGGCCCAGGATGCGCTCTGGCATGCACTTGGCGCATCTTTTGTCAGACAGAACGATAACGGGGATCTTCTTTGGCTCAGGAATGTCCTTGCAAGCTTCCGGCTTGGTGGTGAACTTTCCGCAGATGGCACGCATGAAATCAATTTCCTGGCGTCCACCCTGGTATTTTTCACCGGCCAAGAACATGGTCGGGGAACCAGAGGCACCCTTTGCTTTTGAGCGCTTGTAGGACTCAGACAGAAGGGTCTTACCTTCTTCGCCTTCGGCACAAGCCTTGACCTTGCCAGCGTCGATCTGGGTCTCTGTTGCACAAGCATCAAAGTTATTGGGGATCTCACGCATATTCTTGTTCATACAAAGGATCAGATCCATGTACTTCACAGGCTCATGCTTGATCGTACAGAGGTGGAGGATATTACCCTTGACCTCTGACTCACCGTGCATAGCGGTAAAGTTACCAGGTGTTGGCTCATCGCCAATAAACTCGATACGAAGGTCAAGGCTGTCGCCAAGTTTCTTTACAACAGGTGCAATCCCGTTTTCAACTTGAACGCCAAAGGGGCACTGAGACATAACGTGCATGACGAATTCGACCTTTTCGCCAGTCGAAACGGCAGCTTGTTTGCCTTCGCCCTCTTGGACCTTTTCCTTACAACCGGCCAAACCAACGGCCGCCACCACAACAACCAGCCATGTTAACTTACGAACCATCATACATACCTCATTTTGAGTAACCCGTGTCCTTCAAATAACACGTCCGCGTAATATACAGGCAACTTACAAGAAACACAAGGGAAGAGGCAAAATATTAACTTACCTGCTTTTCTGAGTCTTTGGTTGCCAAAACTGCTGTAAAACACATCGCTAACAGCAGGATTATCATTGCATAAAAGGTCCACAGAATCAGCAATAGCGGTGCCGCCAACGAACCGTACAGCTTGCCGAACTCAGCGATCTGTGTGACGTAAAAAACATAAGCTCCCCTGGCCAATTCCCAAAGCACAGTGAATAAAACAGCACCTGCAAATCCATACTTAAGCTTGGGTCTGGCGACTCCAGGAGCGTAAAGCAAGAGCATGAACGTTAAGGGAACCGGTAGATATACCAAAATCGAGTCAAAGAAGATGGACCGGTTCAAAAGTTCTTCCAGTGAGACTCCTCCCCAATATATTGACAAGGAATCGATGATCATAAGCGCGTGCTGACCTACAAAAAGTGTGGCGATAAGGGCAATAACAACAATGGTGAAAATCGCCCTTGAGACGATGTAGCGCCTACTTTTTTCAACCTGGAAAACGCTTCTAATGGCATTTTCCAAAGAGCCAAAAGCCATTGACGCACCAACAATTAAAACGACAAAACCCCAAAAACCAGCTTGATTTCGCCTTTTTATAAGGCCTTTAATCAAGCTTTGAACGCGCTCCCCCTCAATTGGATAGATTTTGTGAACTGCTAAGACCAGCTGAGAGGTTACAGATTCGATGAAATCTGACTCCGGACCAAGAAAATAGGCTACATATCCAGCTGCTGAAACAAGCAAGATAGTAAGTGGAGCAAGTGATAAAAGCAGAAAAAACGACAACGCACCAGCGTGATCCAGACTCCTGGAATCGAAAAAGCGTCTGGCAGTGGCCACAATAAGTTGCCAACCGCGTTTCAAGAACTTCACAAACACACGGCCACCGCGTTTTTTTTTCTTTGGTTTCTTTGAAGATGCTGACTCGGCCTTCATAACCTGATGATAACCCGAAACGAACGTTGAACAGTTATGCTAAAAATCAGAATTTCCTGGCTTAGCAGCTAACGCCAATCAATTTGGGCCCAGGTATCAACCTTGTCTGTGATCGGAAACTGGTATCTTCCGTCTTGAGTCATGATCCAAACCTTCCACTTGCCTGCCCTATCAGAAACAAATGCAAGATAGCGCCCATCAGGAGACCAGCATGGGTCCTTGTTGCTGCCTTGGCCTTGCGTTAAGCGAGTCATGTTTCCACTAAGGTCGACTGTGAAAAGGTCCAAGACAAACTCGTCCATTCCAGCAAAAACAATCAAGCCTTTGGGCCCAAATCTTGGGTTAACGTTGTATCTTCCGGCCATTGTCAGGCGGCGTTCACCGGTGCCATCGGCGTTTATGATATGAACCTGGGGATGCCCATTTTTGGAAGAGACAAAAACAATTTTGGAGCCATCAGGAGACCACGAGGGAGAGACTTCATCCCACTCGCTGTCTGTCAAGCGTAATTCCTCTTTGCCAGTTTCACCGTCAAGGATGACCAGATCAGACTGGCCATCGATATCAACGGAGGCCACAATTTTTTTCCCATTTGGCGAAAACTCGGCCCCACGATATTCGCGATCATCGTTGGTGATACGCTTTTTACCCACATAAAGCTGAGGAATACCTGACAGATAGGAGGTATAAAGAATCCCTTTACGAGAAGACCTTGGAAACATGTTGATAGAGCCATTTGCAACCTGAGTCGTCAGGCCAGCGCCGCCCATTTCCATGGATTCAATGACACGTTCATTGTTTGATTTCTTGCGTGTAACCAAGATTCTGGAGCCAAATATTCCAGGGCTGCCAGTTATCGCTTCAATTACGCCATTTGCAAAGGTGTGGACCGCCCTACGTAGCCCCTCCTTGGGGACGGCGTATTGGGATTCGCCCTTGACTGATACGAACTTCTTGTCATTGATGTTATAAAGCCTGAACTCACAATTGTAGGCTTTGCCCTTTGCGGTAATCTCGCCTTTGATGAGGTAGTGTGCGCCGATATTAAACCAAGAACTCCAAACCGGCGCACCTAGGCCTTCAGCTGATGGGTCGCCTAAAAAGGAGCTTCGGTCAAGAATCTTGAAAAAGCCCGACAGAGTCAGATCACGATCTAATACTTTGTTGGCTTCCTTACATACGCTTTTGTCTGACGAGCATTCAAAATCTGCGATAGCCACAGGGTCAAGAGCTCTGGCCGATGGTCCAACCACCACGTGAATGGATTGATCAACTTCGGCAGGGACCTCAGGGCCTGCTTCCTGGGAGTACACAAACCTTGGACCAAGAAAACCTACCGCCAAGAGTAGACACAGCATCATCCTTTGTTTAAACATGTCCAGTCCACCTTGCTAATGTGAGGATAGTAAATCTGTTGCGCGAAACTCAGTTGTCCCGGCACGCGCGATTGCAGTCATAGGTAGCACCTCTGCTGTTTAACAACTCGCACTGCTGAATGCATTCCGCTGGAGATGTTGTACAGACATAGGCACATCGGTTGGCCTCGGCATCCTTGATACAACCTTCAAGACAGTAATCAGGAGCCTGTGAACAGATTTCATTACAGAACTCGGGATTGTCCTTGAAAACCCTGTTACAGCGGTCTTGGCAGTAGAAGGGTTTCGTTCTGTAAACAATTTCAATTCGATCTGAGTACTCCAGTGGTGTGGTAAACTGGATAGCGTTTTCAGGCCTTTCACCAAGATCCATGTCAAACAAAACGCATTCTGGAGCAGCCTTCACCAGGAAGTAATCTGTCGCCGGGTCGGCTGCAGGCCCCTGAACCAAAGGTAGACAGTTGCCACCTGCATCAGTTTTCATGCAGGTCCCACTGGCGTCGTATTTGAATACATCCAAAGACTCGCCAGAGGAGCAGATATCACTGCACCCAAGCTCACCATCGAATTCTATCTGACACTGCTCGAAGCAATCGATTGCTGAGCACGCCGCCTCGCACTTTGCCGAGTCGTTAAAGTACGAAATGCACTTTGCCTGACATGACCATTCCATTGGTCTGGGCAAGCAAACTTTTGTCAACAAAGGCACGACCAAGTTGGCGATTTGCTCAAGCGAACCTCCGATACCCTCTTCATTACAGATGTTGGCAAGCTGTCCAAACCTTCCAAGGCCAAATGCACTGGCGGTACGGTTGTATCTGAGGCCTAGGTCGGCTTTACCGTAACTGCTGAGGCACCCGTAAGTTTTCGGGGAACGTCGGACCCACTTGTCGCACTTGCACGTGAAATAACGGTCCACAAGGGCATCAACATCGTTCACCTGATAAAGGTCGTTAGTCATTATTACATCGCCATTAGAGTCGACCATGATGTCTCCAGCGATAGCTGCGAACACGACCTGAGCAGGGTCCTTCTTCAAGGAGCGGATCTTGTTGACAAACGCATCCGCGGACTCCAACGGACAAAGGCCACGGATAAACTGGCCATCCTTCATGCACTGGGAGATATCGCACTCGCCCTTCGCAGGGTCCTGCCAAGGTAGACAGCCGTTTTCATCACGCAGACATGAGCACCTAGAGACGTCTTCAGCTATAACGCACTGTGTACGTTTGTTAGGCGTGTCATAAATGATCTTGCCGGTGAAAGCATCGACGCGATCACAATAGTCGGGGGCTGAACAGTCGTCCTCGTCAGATACGACGACAACCAGAAGATATGCGTCATCCCTTAGGAACTGCTCGGATTGGTCGGCGTTTTCTCCCTCTGGATCCAAGGCCATCCATGCAGCCTTGAGGCCTTGCTCTTGGTTACCGCAAAGGACTTGGTCGGCACCAATCGTTGCCATGCAGATGAAGAGCTGCTCAAAGACTTTGTTTCTGGCTGTTTCACGAGCCATGAAATCTTCTTGCGAGGGGCCTAAAGGCAGGTTCTTCCATCTGGGATCCCAGTTCGGATGACCATCCCAATCACCTTGCATCCAAGACAGCAACCACTGGTCGGCTATCTCAGTGTCAAGAATCTTGGGACCATTCTTGGGGCAGAAGGTCGTTGGAGGCGGCTGCATACAGCCAGCGTTGCTGGGGTCTCCGCCTGGAGCCAAGCACCTGTATGTGGCACCCCCAAATTCGGCGATACAACGATCAGTGCAGTCAAACTGTGTGTCACAAATCATGCTACACAGGAAGTCCTGGTTCTTAAACTGGGTGGTACAAGCTGTACGGCATGCAGCGCCACCACCTGCAGCACAGACCTGGGCACACATCTGGCTGTCGTATAGGTAGCCTTCACACTTTTGCTGGCAGTTCCACTCGGACGAGCAAGCCCAAGCGCACTGGTCGGTCTTGGAAATCGCCTGGCAAACATCGATGCAGGAACCGCTGCTGGCGGTACATCTTGAAGCACACGCTGCGGCGTCCCCAATTAGGTCTTCACACACGCTTGTGCACTCTTGGCCACGACAAGCCGAGTTGCAATCAACTGAAGACTTGAGCAGTGGGTTTGAAATACAAGCATCAGTACTACAAGTGCCACCATCACACATCGACGGGTTGGCACCAACACTGGTCTTGGCGCAAGCATCGCTGCTTCCAAAAACCCTGGCACATTGAGCAGGATTATCACGGCTGCAGCGATAGCGACATTCGGACTGCACGGAACGTAAAACGTCCCCTTCATAGCCGTCATCGCGACCAGTACTCTCAATGATCTCAGGCGGAACGTCGCAAGTGTAAAGGTTCTCCGCACTCGATCCGGTACAAACCCAATTCTGGGCGTCTGGGAGGTTGGCGTTGCGGCAGTCAGCATCAGAGTTACAGACCATAGCACGGCTTTGCACACAGTCGGGTGGGAAGGCCGTGGCAGGCGAGTACAGGAACTTTCCACGTACGGCCTCGTCTGGCTTTCTGGGGTCCTTCACACAGACGTTTGTCGAGGTTACTGCAACCCGCATGTCAATGGAGGTAAAGCGTTGGAACACCTCCAGGAAGGTCCTGAAGCTGGTGGCCAGTGCCTGTTGCTCCTGACACATCGACGGCGAGTCGTCGATAACCCACAACACATCGAGCTTGGCGGGTTTTCCCCTGTCCCTAAGCTCTTGAATTTGCACCTGATATGAGGTCGTCAAGTTACGAACTGGAACCTCATTACAAGCTAACACAACTACCGCGCAAACAGCCGCTAAGACTATAACTCGCGTGTTCATGCTGGATACTCCCGCGAAAACGCTCAGGCCTGCATAGTACAAGACTTATCAACAACTGGTCAAGATCTGGGGTTGGGGACACCGATAAAACAGGCATCCGTCCCCGACCATGCTTGCTTCAGGTCCGAGCCATACTTACAAAGCTTTAAATTCCCCCAAAATCCTAGCTACCCTACTATCAAAGGGTTAGCAATCACTTTGGGAACTGATCCTTGCCTCCAAGAAATCCTGCGCAGATTGGAAAAACCTGCCTTGCTAATTCAGACATCTGTCCAACTAGTTGTCTGATATCCCATTGAGCACTTTCGTCCTCACGAAGCCGGCTCATATGATACATCTCACGGAGATTTAGGGTAATCAAAACTCTCCGTCTGTGTGCATTAGTCCAGACATAGGGCGTTGCTGGATGCTTCATCCCCATCTTGTTAGCCAGTTTTGTGGCTTTGTTGTTGATTAGCAGGAGCTCATCTTGAAGCCCAGCATCTGTGATGGCCTTTGGAACAGTTAAGCCAAGGTCTGGATCGTATGGATTCCAGGTGATACTTGTCATTCTGTGGCGCTTGAACTGAGCAAAAGCGGCTGCAGACATTATCACTTCAAAGGTCATGATTCCGTGCTCAAACTCCCTAGGCACCGCGTCATGGATGCTCATTTTTCCGGTAATGGCGTTGAATAATTGAAGACGGCCTTCATTACCAATCGCATCAATCCAATCCTGTACCTTTGAAAAGCTGCCTCCAATAAAGTGTTGGGCCAAGGCTGCTAGGATTCTGGAGTCACCGTCTGTGGTGAAATCTAGCAGGGCCACTTCGTAGGGGGCAGGGACAGGGGCAGGGACAGGGTCGGGGGCAGGGTGATGAGACATCAATTGGTTGAGAGTGTTGTGTGTGTCTTCAAAGCGTTCGGTGTGATAGGGAGTTGGGTCCATGTACCTTAACAATGAGGGGGCGATTGGACGCGCTGCGTCCAGGAGTTTTGAGGCAATCTCCCTGGATTCTTTAAGAGGGCTGGCTGCTAGCCTTAAAATCATGTATTCAAGCGAACGAGCGTTCAAGGTCATGCCAAGTTGGCCAAAAGCCGCCAGCGGCAACATGTATCTGGCGTCTTCACCGGCAAGTTTTTCATCAATGCCATTGGATTTCAGTTTTTCCAAGACGACTTCATAGCGTTCGAAACAGTACAAAATGAAGTCCTTTAGCTCGTCTTTAAGGCCGGCTTGTTGCCATTCTTCAGGGATCAGGAAATCAGAATCAAGTCTGATGTAACGCTGTGATTTTTCAGTATAAGAAGCAAGTCTGTGTGATTCAAGATACTCGATGGCCAAACGTGAAATATTGATGAGGTCGAAGTTAAACACTGCGTGTTCGGCTACAGAGTGATGGCCAAGTCCAAAAACGATTCTTTCATTCTGGCGCCTAGTTTTGGCGACATCGGCCCTTGCAATCTGGCGCAACTCATCGACTGGCCTAGCATCCCTTGAGATACGAGCATAGGCGGCTGAAAGGGTTTCTGGGGTCAGGTCCCAGTCACCTTCAGCTGATTTCACTATATCTGCCAATACTTCCGCGTCGACATTGTAGCCAGCCAAAATCACCTTGGACATGAAAACCTCTTAGCCAAAAGTCTAAGCTAAAGAATCGGCGCGATTATAGCCGCAAATGTAAAAGGGTGCGAGTCAGAAGAGGCGGACGGGAACTGGGGCGGGGACGGGAACTGGGACGGGGACAGGAGGCAGGGACAGGGACAGGAGGCAGGGACAGGGAGATAATGGTGCTTCGCAGCAGGATCGGGAGCTAAAAGGACGTCGAGAGGGCACCCTGCAACATGGTCCGGGGGCTGGCACGACCATTACAAGTCGAGGGATTTTAGAAAATCTATGACAAGTTTGGCCACCATTTGTGGCTGCTGGACTGGGAGCATGTGGCCAGTCCCTGGTACGTCCATGGTGACACCGTTTGCCATGGATTTAGCCGCTCGTTTAGCCGCGCTTTTTGTCAGGGTATCTGATGTTTGCCCACGCAAAATCATGGTTGGGACCTTGACTTGCGCTATCTGCTTCCAAAGATTTGCGGGGGTGTATTTGAAGATTTCAGCTTCCCAAGCTGGCGGGTAGCGCAGCTTGAACCCAGATCCGTCTTGGGTCAGACCATGCTTTAGATAATCATCCATACAACCAGGAGCCCAGCTTCTGAAAAATGGCTTGCACATGTAAGAATCCCTGGCATCTTCAACAGTTGGCCAGTAGTTTCTTCGACGTTGCGCGTTTGTGACCAAAGGGATCCGGTCCATCAGACCTGCAACCTGCAGCAGGTGCCAGTAATGCTGTCTAAATCCATTAAACAGCACCGGGTCAATTAGGACCAACGCTTTAAAAAGGCCGGGTTCCCTGACAGATGCCAGCATTGAACAGACAGCTCCAAGGCTGTGGCCAACACCTATGCAACCTGCCATGTCACGCTCACGTAGGCCCAACCTCAAATCTTGAACTAATGGCTCCCACGCTGGAACTGGAATCACTTTGGAGTCCGGCCACATGGGTCTGGCTTCCATGGAATGGACTGTAAATTCCTTTGAAAGGACCTGCATGAACTGGCTGTAAGCGCCACATGGGATGCCATTTGCGTGGGCAAAATGCAATAAGGGGCCAGAGCCGCCACATGATTTCCAAGCCGACTTGGGAACCCTGGTTGTGTCAGATTTCAAAGGGCCTCCAGTGCCTGTTTTGCAAAAAACAGGGCGTTTAACACCAAGGAATGGTTAATCTCACCTCTGGCGATCATCGCGTCAATCTCCTCCCACGAAGCTTCAAAAGATTCGACATCTTCGCTGGAATCAAAGTGAATTTGACCGGTGGGTTTAACGCCAGAAGCTAAAAACATGTGACAGGAATTACGCATTATCGCAGGGTTTGGGCTGACAGAACCGAGTGCAGTCACCTTTTTAGCCTGGTAGCCTGTTTCTTCTTCCAATTCACGAAGAGCAGCTGCGCTAAAAGACTCTCCAGCATCAACCATGCCACCTGGAATCTCGATTGTAACGCTATTATTTCCGGCCCGAAACTGGCGAATCAAAACGACTTTCCCATCATCTGTCACTGGAACGATGTTTACCCAGTCTGGGGATTCAATCACAAAAAAGCCGTGGTCTAAATCCATCCCAGGAGCCTCGAAGAACTCTTCAACCAGCTTGAAAATGCGAAAATCGCCGCGGGGCACAGTGCCAATCCGCCGCCATGGTTTTAATCTGGTTTTTAATTCCAATGGGTAGCTCCGTAGGGTTATCAAAGCAGACTGAAGGCCTGGGAGGCAGCTTCCAAGATCCGCTCGATTTCATCTTCTTCGTGGGCAACTGATGTAAACGCTGCCTCAAACTGGGAGGGAGGTAGCGAAACACCGTTATCTCGCATCAAGTGATAGAAACGACCAAACTTCTCGACATCACAGGTTTTTGCATCGGTTAGATTATTTACAGGGCCGTCGGTGAAAAACAGCGTAAACATCGAACCAATTCGATTGATCACAACTGGCACACCTTTCGAGTGCGCCTCTGAAGACAATCCTTCACAAAGTTGCTTGGCCATGGTGTCAAGGCGCTCATAAGGCTTTGTTTGTTCCAAGACCCCAAGCGTGGCTAGGCCAGCGGCAACGGACAAGGGATTTCCAGACAGCGTTCCAGCTTGATAAACCGGGCCGACTGGTGAAACCTTTTCCATTATCTCTTTACGTCCACCATAGGCGCCAACTGGTAAGCCGCCGCCAATTACCTTTCCAAAGCAAGACAAATCTGGGACGACCCCCAGCAGTTCTTGGGCGCCACCAAAGGCCACCCTGAATCCGGTCATCACCTCGTCAAAAATCAACAACGCACCGTTTTCCTTAGGGATTGTTTTTAGGGCCTCCACAAATTCCGGGGTCGGAAGTATTGTCCCCATGTTTCCAACAAATGGTTCGACTATTACCGCGGCTATCTGATCGCCAGCGACTTCAAAGGCGTTTTTGAGCGCCTGGGGGTCGTTATATGGCAGCGTTATGGTGTGGGCCGCAAACTCTTTAGGTACCCCTGCGCTGTCCGGGGTGCCGAAGGTCATGGCACCAGAACCAGCTTTTACAAGCAAGTAATCGGCGTGGCCGTGATAACAGCCTTCAAACTTGACCAGTTTTGGGCGACCTGTGAAGCCTCTGGCCAAGCGGACCGCGCTCATGGTCGCTTCGGTGCCACTGTTGACGAGCCTGACCTGCTCAACGCTTGGAACAGCCTTGACGATTGCTTCCGCCAAGTCGACTTCGCCAATAGTTGGGGCGCCAAAGGCGAAGCCACGACTTAAAACGGCCTGAATGGCACTTACAACGGTTGGATGACGATGACCAAGAATCAGGGGCCCCCAAGAAAGGATCAGGTCTATATATCGATTTCCATCTGCATCGAAAATCCAGGCACCGTCACCGCCGGCGGCGAAAAATGGAGTGCCGCCTACAGCTTTCAAAGCCCTGACAGGGCTATTGACGCCACCTGGGATTACCTTTACAGCCCGCTTCATCGCAGCTTCAGAGCGTTCCAAAATCAGACTGTCATCATCAGCCATTTCAAATGCCTCCTAAAAGTCCTGCAGATGATATCACCTAACCGCTTGATTTTGGGTTTTGGGGCGGTTTTTGGGTGTTGCTAGGGGTCTTTCGGGGTGGTGTTTTGGGTTGACATGTATGTGCCGTCAGGCAGTTTGATTATCATTCCAAGCAGTTCTAATTCGATCAGCTTTGCTGCGAGTAGGCCTGCAGGTATGTCTACCTTTGTTGCTAAGGTGTCGGCTGAAAGGACGTTGCTGCCGATGGCTTGGATGATTGCGGTGCTTGCAGGGTCGCCTTTTGGTTGCTGTGGGGCGGTTGCTTTGATCCAGGAATTTGGTATGCCCCATGGACGATTGGTGAGTCGTGGCCACTTGGCGTTTATGAGGCTTTGGAGCTCTGGTACTGTTGCTAGGTCTGCTGGTGAAATCAGGGGCTTGGTGGTTTGTGAGCGTAAAAGTGATAGGGTGCCTGCGGACATTTGGTACCAGATGTCGCCTGGGACGGCGAAGCAGGGGATGTTTGCGGCTTGGGCCCAGGCGGCTGTAATCAAGGCTCCAGAGTTTTCGCCGGCCTGTAGGACGACGACTGCGTCAGATAAGGCGGCGATTATGCGATTTCGGGCTGGAAACGTGAATTTTGCCGCAGGGAAGGAAGGGGGTAATTCTGAGATAATGGCCGAGCCACTTTGCACAATTTTGGAGAACAACGACTTGTGTGTATGAGGATGGGGCTTTTGTAGGCCTGAGCCTAAAACGACGGTGGTTTTGCCTCCTGCTTCCAAAGCGTGTGTGTGGGCAATCCCATCGATACCAAGTGCTCCTCCTGAGACAATCATCACACCTGCTGTCGCGAGAGTAGTTGTTAGAATTCTGCAAATAGCTTCGCCATATTCATCTGGTTTGCGGCTACCCACTATGGCGACTGCTGGGCGGGACAGGTCGAGTTCACCGGCGACGAACAAAAGATGAGGCATATCCGGGGCAAGGCGCCTTAGACGTGGATCTTTATCTGGAATCCAGTATCGCCACCCGTTTGCCTGCATTGCCTTTAGATCTGCTACAAGGCGCCGCTGTTTTTCAGCCTCAGAATCATCAGTAAACATACTGAAATGCCGTGCCCTAGCTTCCACGTCATCAATGTCACGTAAATCTGGTGGCGGCATTAACAAAGTCTGAACAGATGTCTGCAAGGTGTCCTCAACAGGTAACGCACCAACAACCACATATCGACTATAAGCGGTATATGTTTCATATCCCCGCCCCTGTCCCTGGCCCCGCCCCTGTCCCCTGCCTCCCGCCCTTGACACCGCCGGGCTCTGGCAACATATTGACTGGCCCGTTTCGAGGGAACTCTTGTGTGGCCTTATGTAATTCAACAACCGTTTCAGGTTGGGACCTACGGCGTGATGATGGCTGTGGGGTTTCTGACGGCTTTTTGGCTTTTGGTTCGGGAGCTTCGGCGGCGTAATATCGACGTTAAAGTTGCCGAAATTACCATTTTCTTGGGCATATTGGGTGGCGTTGTCGGCGCTAAATTGGCCTATATGCTGACGGAAGCTGATGAGTTTGTGTGGCGGGATCTATTTTCTGGTAGTGGGCTTACCTGGCATGGTGGGCTTATTCTAGCTGCTGTTTTTATCATCGTTTATTTTGCGGCTAAACGCTTGCCGATGCTGGTGATGCTGGATGCTGTGGCGCCTATGCTTGCGTCTGGATATGCCTTTGGGCGGATTGGTTGCCAGCTGGCCGGAGATGGCGACGTTGGGATTCCGTGTGTTCCTGGCTCTTTTGCCGATAATTTCTGTATGACTTATCCGCGTGGGATAGTTCCGTCATCATGTGAGGTTGGTGGGCGATTTTATGAAGTCTGTCCGGCGAATGCGATGGATCCGACTTGGCTTCCAGTCCACCCTACTCCTATCTATGAATCGCTGACAAACTTTGCCTTGTTCGGGCTTTTGTGGGCCATCCGACGCAAATTTCGTAGGCCTGGGTTTTTGTTCGCAATTTATCTGGTCATAGCCGGATTTTTGCGTTTTGGGATCGAATTCATCCGTGTTAGCGAGGGGCGACCAGACCGCTTCCTTGGCCTGCGTGACGCCCAGCTAATCGCTTTAGGCGAAGTGCTGCTTGGCCTTATTATTGCGGCTTGGGCATATTTTCGAACTGTTCCCAAGAACCAGGAATATGGCATTTTAAAGCCGGCAGAATCGGTTGAATCCGTGTGACTCAAAATCAGCTAAGACGTTGGCTTTTTTGATGCCCGTTCAATATGATCAGTTGCTTTCTTGATAAGAGGTTAGCTATGCGTCGGTTTTTAGCTTTTTTAGCGCCGGTGCTCGTGGTTGTGGCGCTTGGATGTTCTGGGAAAGGAGACTCGCCTCAAGACACCTTTGGTGAGGACAGCACAAATGGTTCACAAGACACACTTGATGCTAAGGACGCTGACATGGATTCTGTGGATGTGTCCGACGTGGATGTTGACCAGGGTGACTTGCCTGATGACTCGGGCGATGACCTAGAGGTCCCATTTGAATGCCCAAGCGACTTGGACTGGCCGAGCGCCGATGATGGCACCAAGAAATTTGGCCTGACCATGTTTCACTGGAATATTCAGTATGTAGCTGGTGGACTAGAGGGGTCATGGGAAAACGAAACTATAAGCATCTGTAAGGATATGTTCGGTGATCACGACATGTGCGTGGGTTGGACTGATGAGGTGTTGTTGGACTGGATAATCGAGGTGTCGTTTCAGCCAATCCTTGATTTGTATCTGAAACACCCAGACTGGCGGGCCACCTTTGAGATACCTGGCTTGATGATTGAGGTGATGCAGGACAGGCATCCAGATGTGCTTGAAAAGCTTAGATGTGCTGCAAACAATGGGCAGATCGAGCTTGTTAGTTTTCACTGGTCTGACCAGCTGTTTTTGGCCTTTCCTGCGCGAGATCTTGAGTGGTCGATTGACTACAATCGCGAGATTTTCAAGCAGGCAGATCTGCCCCTGTCGAAGGTCGTTTTCAACCAGGAAGGGCAATCTGGAGTTGGTAAGCATCGCATCATGGCAACAAAGGGCTATACCATCGACGTGATGCATAAAAATCTGTACAAGTACCACCAGCAAGGTGAAGTTGAAAAGGGCGTGTGGCCAGTCTATGAAAGCACCGGACCAGGGGCCTCGCAACCAGTAAAGGTGGTGGTCAGTGGACCTGTGGACCCCGCGGCAGAGATCAATGTGGAGTGGACCTTTTTTGACGATGGTGAAGTGCTGGCAACCCCTTTGAATCCTTACCTGGCACCATCACAGCCGGAGCCAGACTGGTCCGAAGTCCGTAAATTTGAGAGAAAACTGCAAGAACTGGCTGATCAAGGCTACATCCACACGACAATCACTGACTATATTGAACGTTTGGACAAGCTTGGCATAACGCCCAAACCGCTGTTGCCGATCGCGGATTCAACTTGGCAACCTCCCAGCACCGATGGAATTTCCCGCTGGATGGGTAAGATGGGGATTTTGGCCTACTCGCTGCATGAAAATGACAACCTGATTCGCACCATGAACTATGAGGCGTCGACTTGCTTGGCAGCCGTGGATTTATTGGCCCAAATAGCTGAAGGAGAAGGTCACGACGTGACTGCGGCCAGGCAGCTGCTTGAAACGGGCTATCTTCATCTGATGAAGGCCCAGGTCTCTGATGCCACAGGTATAAATCCTTGGAGGGGCGAATGGATCTATGGCCTTGAAAACAATGAAGGTGCCTTAACCGCTTGTAATGAGGCTAAAACCACCCTCTTGGCTGTTTTAAACAAGTCGCCCGTTGTTGTTGACCTCGATGAGCGAAAATTGGCAGATTCAATGAGGCCCCAGTTCCAGTTGCGCCAGACAGATCCTGATGACGTTCCGGACTACCTAGAGATTACTTCCCCAGGCCGTACGGTGACTGCCAGCTGGGCGGATGATGGCAAACTCTATCTGCTTGAGTTAGCGATTGGTGCAAGCGATGACCCGTCAGGACAGGACCGCGCTAAGCGGACAGTTTCGATCAAAATTCCTCTTGCAGGCGGGCTTTTAAAGTACAGCCCAGCCTTGGTGGAAGACGCCATTGTTGAAATTCCACTGACTGATTTCGACCTGCTGGAAAAACAGATTTTCCTGCCTCTTTCAAACGGCCTTATTGGACTGGGTCCAGACCTGTGGCTAATCAAGTCCTGTCGTGATGTTCATATTGCCGCCAGGGTCGAGTCTGATACTGGGGATTTCATTGAGTTTACAGATGAAACTGTCCCTCCAGAAGGAGGTGTGACGTGGCGGTTTTATATCTTCGACGGCCAGGCCGAAACTGCGCTTTATTTGGCTCGCGCCCTAAATACGCATCCCCATGTTTTGTTGAGTAATATCGAATAACTAGTGAATTTAAGCGCTAAACCTCAGGAGGCCGTTTTTCCAGAAATGGCCCCAGATCATTTGGTACGAATAAAGGCAACCTTAAAGGGCCTTGATTGTCGGCGTCGAACAAGGCTCGATAACCGGCTGTCAGGCTTATGACCCTCTTGATGTAACGGGTCGTTTGCCGAAATGGCAAAACCTCAACCAACAAATCTGTAGATAAATGTCTGAAATTACGATGGAAACGCTTGCCTGAGCCAGATCCAGCATGATACCCAACCAGCACCAGAGGTAGATGACCTTGAAACAGGCTTTCAAGCTCTTGCAACAAAGCAGCACCAAGCATGATATTGCTGGAAGGTCGCCCAACAGTTCTCGCAAGTTTTGGGTCCTGCAGGGATATGGTAGCCACGTTGCGGGCGGTAGTACGTAGTAGCTGCATCAACCCAATGGCCCCAGCGCTTGAACGAGCCCTTGGATTAAAACCGCTTTCAACTTGCATCACCGCGTAGATCAAGGCCGGGTCCACACCTGTCTGCTCGCAAGCGGCCTGCACCTCATTTAAAAACGGCCTTTTGAAACGGTCAGTTAGTTGAAGGTTGACATCTGAATCAAGACCTCCTCTAAAAAACTCACGGTGGTGTCTTGAGCTTATACCCATGGAAAGTAGCAATTGAATATCAGCAGTGTTCAGCATCCCACGGTAGGCCAAAGTTATAAGCTGTTCACGCGCCTTCGCGGTCATTCCAAGGCGCCCCATCCAAATAGCACCCAAGGAGGCATTTGATTTGTCGGTCTGGCGCTTTAAGCCGAGGTCATCAAGCTGAACGTCCATCCCTTGAAGTTTAGAGGCTGCCAAAACCCCGTAGTAGGACCAAGGGTCGCCACTTGCCACCCGCATAAGTTCCCCTTTAGCCTCGAAGGACCGCCCCAGGTGCTCAAGAGCGACGGCTCTAAAATATCGAAATCGTTCGGCCTGGCCAAAAAGCAGACAATCGCCAAAATCTAGGCGAGTAAGGGCGGATTCAATAATATCCAGGGCTTTTTGGAACTGGCCATAAACCATGGCGTTTAAAGCAAGTTCCCAGCGAATTTCAGGACCATAGCCGCCTTCTGGATGCTCTTTTAAACAGGTGGTCAAAAGGGCTTCAGCCTCATCTGGTTTTTTAAGTCGAGTCGCGGCCTTGGATGCCTCAAAGGCGGCATCAGCAGCAAACGGTCCGTGACCACCTAATAATTCCATAAAAACATCAAAGGCTTTGGGATCATCGTTGGTTAACACCAAGGCACGTCCCAATGAAAAGGCAGCATAGTCTTTAATCCAGGGGTCGACAGCCACAGATACTGCTAACTCAAGATCTTCGACTGCTTTTGCCCTGGTTTTACGAACGGCCCTGTGGGCAATCCCAGAGATGAGATGAGGCAAACCTGGGTCGATCTTTTTCAACGCTTTCGGCCGTTTACGGGCAGCATTACCCATTGTTTTCAGGGCTTTGCCCTTTGCGTGAATTAACTCCCTCAATTTCAGGTGAGCTGGCAGGATGGGGGCGTCCATCTCCTGCAGTGTCGCCCCTGCCTTGTCCTGGCACGAGCGATTAGGGGCATACAACCACGCCAAAAAAGCCTCTGAATGGGCACGCTCCAGATTTCCTAAAGCCTTTGTAACGTCAACTCGAAGCATCCTGGCGCTAAACAGCACTTTCCCGGGCAATTCATCCTCTAGCAAATCGTTGATTACAACCTCGGCTGCAGCTGGGCGCCCCTCGGCTAGCAAGGCTTTAGCCAATAAAAGTCGCGCACTTACAAAGCTACCAGAGGTCATGGATATCGTGCCCAAGGCGGCCCTAGCTCCAGATGTGTCACCATCTTTAAGCATCAACGAGCCTGCTTTAAAGTGGGCGATATCCGCAAGTGGGGTGTCAGCTAAAGCCAGATATGTATCGATGGCCTCTTTTGTTTGGCCAGCATCTTCCAAAATTCCAGCGGCCACAAAACCACGGACAGGCCCAGGAATATCAGCGATTTCCTTGGCCAAGTCCTCCAAAGCCTCGCCAAACTCGCCGTTTTGGGCCTTTTGGAGCACATCGCTGAAAGCAGGAGATGTCTCGCTAAAAAGTGTTGGTTGCGCATGAATGCTTACAGGAAGTGCTGCAGCTAAAAAAGCAGCTAATCTCAATGAAATTGTCAACTTTTGGTAAGCTCTAGCCGAATGCATTGCTAAAAATCCCATCAGTTAACACCACAGTACTTGGCCCCACCCACTTAATTCATGGGGAAAGCTCTAATTCCTGTAAGGTCAGGCGAGCCGCCTCCAAAATTGGCACCTCTTCCTTAGCAGCTCGCTGCTGAACATATCGAAATGCAAACTTAAAACGAACCGCTGACACAGATTCCGCAAGCTCAATGTCCCCAACAGAGAACATGGTCTTGCCCTTTCGAAGCGCTGTTTTTGTGCAGTCCTTTTCAGTTACAGAAGGGCCGATGTCGATGATGGTCTTACATACAACCAAGTACGATTCCATGAACGGCCGCAAAACAGCAGAGCGATCAGCCAAAAATTCCGTAGCACTGGCCGGCACCGAGACCTGGCCATCTGCAACCTCGATTAAGCCTGCTTTGGTGAATTTATCGAGGAATTTTTCAAAAAGCGCCTCAAAGGACTCCCCAGGAGCGTAAATGAACTCCAGCTTGAAGATTGTCGAAAGATTTAAGCACCTTTGACGTATGTTTTCTAGTGATTCATGGGTGGGCGTGGCTAAGAGAGCGGTAGCCAAAATGGCATCACCTACGAAGAAGTGGATGATGCCATTTTTGTAATAGTCCAGTGCCATTCGACCTGTTGGCTTAACTGAAAGCACTATATTTCCATCAAGTTCACTTACGTTTATTTGATTTCTTAAGCTACCTAGGACGTTTTCAATATCCTCTTGAAATACGCGGCCTATGGCTTGGGCGCTGTCTGATTCAGGGATGGGCCAGAGACCGGCGTTCTCCAGTTTTTCAACAATTTGATCGGCAAAAAGGGCTTCTTTTTCAGCTAGTTCAGCTATTAAAGCCCCAAACCGGTCTAAAAGCTGGGAAAGTTCAATACCTCTGCGGCGGTGGATTATCAAGGCAAAAGCCACAAGATGATAAGGGGTTACCACAAAACAGCGATCTATTCGATGCATAACGTTAAAGGCGAATCTGCGTACAATTTCAATAGGTACTGACTCGCCCTGAGCAATTGGCATCTGCACGTTTTGCTGACGTAAAAAATCTAGCACCCCTAAAGGTTCATTGAACTGCACGTACATACGGCCATATCTGGTGGCCAAAACTTTGGCACTTCTGGCCAATCCAAGGGCGTTTTCCTTAGTTTTGCTTTGACCAAGACTTTCTCGGTTATATGCAGGTTCTTCGACCACTTTTTCATAGGTCACTGCAGCCGGTACAATGTTGACATCTGGAGCGGCACCAGTGGCCACCGCATTGATGACCATGGATAGCATGCCTAGACGTGGGGTAATAGCCTTTCCAGTACGGCTCCTAGTACCCTCCACAAACATTTCAATCCAATAGCCATCCTTTAAAAGCTTGCGGACATAGTGGCGCAACACCACAGAATCAAGAATGTTTCCCTGAATAGACCTTGGAATAAAAAAGGCACCTGACCTGCGAAAGATGGTACCCATGGGCCAAAAAGTCAGGTTGTCGCCAGCGGCTATGTGTGGTGGAATCAGGCCATGGGTATAAAAAACCAGCGAATAGACCAAGTAATCCATGTGGCTTCTGTGTGATGGAATCAAAACTATGGGGCCATTCCTGGCAGCCTCTCGGATGGCGTCAAGGCCTTGTGTATCAACGGCAATTCCAGTGAAAATCCGTTGAAACAGCAGGCCAATAGTGGTTGCAAAGGTCTCAAGCCAGTTGAACCTAAAGTCAGCTGCCATTTTCCTTAGTTTTGACAAAGCCTTAGCCTCGGTCGCTTTTGGAGTCATCCCAAGCTCAGCGGCCGCGGCTGCAACGTCAGCAATAAAGGGCGGCGTTCTGGATATTTCGTCAATAATGCGCTTGGCGCCCTTTAAAACTGGGCCTCTGATGGCCTTGGATTCCAAGAGGAATTCTTTGGCAAGCGCAAAACGAAGACGGGAACTGAAGGTGGCTGGGTCGCCTTCGTCGTTTGAAACAAACTGAGCCAACTGTACAGGATGACCAACGCGAACTTGGGCGCGTTTAAAGTTGCGCAAAAACGAAAGAAATTTGCGTAATCGACCGGGAGATTGAGGATCGCCAAGGAGGACATCTATCATCGAGCGCCGATAAGATTCTGGCTTCTGATCCCAGATTACCTGCAGCGGAATCAGTGTAATTGGTGCGGGACATCGTGACGATAGTTCTACGAAGGTGTCTAAAAACGGGTCTTTAGTATCACCACCCCATTGAATCAGGGTGCGTTCTCTTTTTAAAAACAGTAGGCTCGGTTGTGCAAGCTCAAGCGCCCTTGCCAGACCCTCCTCGCGGCTTTCTTTTCGCTTCCAAAGCCTGGAAATTTTTCGGCCAAATTCACTAAAAAAACCTTTAAGGGGTCTAAACCAACCCAAGTCAACATCGGGGGCAAACTTGACTAGGGGCAGTGCAAATCGCAAAAACGCGAAATTAAAAAACAGGTAATCCAAAAGGCTGTGAGTGTCCAAGACAAACACAGGTACATGACCGTCGCTGGCCTCACGGATTGTATTTACAGCTGTGTCGTCGAAGCGAACGTCCTTGAAAAAGGCAGAACCTAGCCAACGTAGCAGCGGACCAGGGCGCTTAACCATCCTGGACGGATGCTTGAATTCATCGCGATTCCCCATATGCCCTGAGGGTTTTTGTGTGTCCTCGGCAGATTTAGTAGGGGTTGAAGACAACAGGTTACCTCCAAAAACCGAAAGGGGATTATAACCCGGAAACAGACCTTCTTGTTATAGACCCAAAATTCCCCCTGTCCCTGCCTCCTGTCCCTGTCCCTGCCTCCTGTCCCTGTCCCTGTCCCTGCCTCAGCCTCCAACTCGGAGATATTGGGTGGACATATGTTGAAGATTCTGGCATCCTTTCATCTGGTTTACTGAAGAAATTTACCATGTTTAGTACTCCAGCAACCATTGAGCATGCGCTAACCCGTGATTAGGAGGCGTTATGATGAATTTTCAATCTTTCCTGTCACATCATGGGGTGCTTTTGGCACTACTAGTGTCTATGGTCTCAATTGGTTGTGGGGGGTCAAAAAACCCTGCAGCGAATGAACAAGAAGACGTGCCAATCGTTTTCAACACACCAGATACGTACAAAGACTCGAATAGCACAGGCCCTGACGTACGTGACTCGCATGTGGATGATGACGCTGTCGACACCATTGACTTGGATAGCGAACCTGAAACTACAAATGACAGATTGACGCCCGCAGACGAACTTTCCTCAGATGATGGCTCTACTTCAGATGATGGTACGGATGCCGACGTGCTAGGGCCATGTGCGCCAAACGACGCAAATTGCGTATGTGAAAGCGATGATGATTGCGACCAAAGCTTTAATCAGCCTTGTCTTGTCAACAGATGTGATGAAGGGCTCTGCAGGCTGGATCCGCAACCTTTGGAGGGCCAAGCATGTGATGATGATAACGCCTGTACCACTGGAGACATTTGCCAAAATGGCGCTTGCGTGGGCACAAAATTCACCTGTCAGTGTCAAAATGACGAAGAATGCGATAACGGCAACCCATGTACCGATAACTTTTGCAGAAACGGTTACTGCGCTTGGGATTACAATGCCGCACCATGTGACAACGGAGACCCCTGTACCACCAATGATTTCTGCTCAAACGGCAGGTGCGTCGAGGGGGACTTCATCTGTGAGTGCCGAAATGATGGTCAGTGCAACGACAACAACCCATGCACGACTGATCGCTGTTCTTTAGGGCATTGCCAACACGATTTCAACACTGCCCGCTGTGATGATGGCGACCCTTGCACTAAAAATGACACCTGCAGCAACGGTGTGTGTGTGCCTGGTGAGTTTATATGCGATTGCAGAGTCGATTCCGACTGTGACGACGACAATCTATGTACCAACGATAGTTGTGTCTCGGGGTCATGCCGTTACATAAACAATACAAATACTTGTGACGATGGTGATGAATGCACTGTAAATGACAAATGCATCAATGGGGTCTGCACTGGAACGGACACTTGCGAATGCAGAAAGGACGAAGACTGCCCAGGTGCCAACCCTTGCTATAAGGCCACTTGTCAGTTAACAACGCACACATGTGTCTATCAAATTCTAACAGGGCCTTGTGATGATGGAGATGTCTGTACTGTTGGTGATTATTGCGAAAATGGCGTCTGCGTCCCAGGCGAAGACAGGTGTGAATGCCGCGTGGCTACAGACTGCGAAAAAAATCCCAATCCTTGCTTAGATACCGTGTGCCAGTCAGATTATACCTGTGGAACCAGGCCAAAAACCGGCCCCTGTGACACCGGAAAGCCTTGTACTAGCGGAGATTACTGCAGCGCAGGAGTATGCGTTGCAGGACAGGCAATATGTGCTGATTGTGGCGATGGGGCCTGTTTTAGACCTGATGAGAACTGCTTGAATTGCCCTGCCGATTGCGGCCAGTGTCCACCCAACGAAACCGACTGTGGTAACGGATTTGACGATGATGCTGATGGGCTAACAGATTGCCTCGATCCTGATTGTGTTGGGGTAGCCCCCTGTCCTCAGACAAGCTGCGACACAGTGGAGGGCACGCTTGCCTGTGGCGGCCAACTAACTGGGCAGTACAACAGCGTAAGAAGGATAAGCGGGACTGGCTGTGGCAAAAGTCTGGGATATTACTATAGCAAAGTCTTTTCCTTTACTGCCCCACATACAGGCACTTTAAAAGTGCAGGTTACAAACACCAGCAACCAAACGGACAAGTTCAATGTTTTCATTTTGGGTGGTATTTGTAATGCGGAAACCTGTCTTGCATTAGGCTGCAACGGCGCCACTGAATGTCCAAATCCATGGGCACAGACCACAATGATCAAAGGCGCTCAATACTTCTTTGTAGTCGGAGACGACAATCCTCCAGAAACCGGCCGCTACTCCATCCAAGCAATCTGTGAATAAACCCCGCCCCCGCCCCTGTCCCTGCCCCCTGCCCCTGTCCCTGCCCCTGTCCCCGCCCCCCGCCCCCCCCCCCCCCCCCCCCCCCCC